>SWCD01011598.1_pt1 | contig 137969 bp, 122 predicted proteins | sample 4693011 | NCBI WGS metagenome assembly SWCD01 (sample SAMN10267278, study PRJNA491770) | bioreactor metagenome | isolation source: DHS bioreactor inoculated with marine | place: Japan: Omine Ridge, Nankai Trough
AAATGCGATTAGTATTAGGCAAAGCATCTAAAGCCTCAACTATGTTCGAAATAACAAATATGAATAAGGTATTCAAAGTATTTGAAAGTGTAGAAAATGCAAAGTCGAGTTTCGCATAAACAGCCTTAAAATCCTCCCAATTATCCTTTCACTTGTTAAATGATTATTTGTGTTTTTTCTGCTCTTATATAATTAAAATAATATCGGCAAATGTGTTTTAATTTTTATATTTTGCCTGTTATTATTTTTAATATCAATTTAAATAATTAATTATTAGAATTTTTTAGTTCTATTCAATCATATATGGAAAATTATTTTCTTTAGCTCATGAAAGTATTACTTTATTCACATTTTTACTATCCTGAGGTGGGTGCGGCATCAACACGAATGCAATATTTTGTTAAATCGTTGAAAGCGGCAGGTCATCAGGTAAAAATTGTTACTCCAATTCCAAACTATCCTAATAATAAATCTTATGAAGGGTTTGATGGGATTAGTAAACCCGAAACTCGCGGAGAAGTCACTTATTTACCTACTTATATTTCCGAAAAGCATTCGCTTTATAAAAGATTATGGTCCTACATTTCTTATTTTTTTATATCACTAAAGTATGTATTGTTCAGCAGTTATAAGCCCGATGTGATTATTTCTTCCTCGCCGCCTCTTTTTACGCCTTTGGCAGCAATGATAGCTGCAAAACTTAAAGGCGCAAAAATTATTCTTGACGTACGTGATATTTGGCCTGACATAGGCATTGAGTTAGGATTATTAAATAAAAAAATATACATATGGGGATTAAGGCTGATTGAAAAGATAATTCTTAGATCAGCAGATTATATTACAGTTACTGCCGAGGCTGATAAAGAGAACCTTTTATCAAAAAGTGTTGATGAGAAAAAAATTACTGTTGTGTATAATGGCGCTGATACAACTTTGTTTTATGCATCATATAATTCGACTAGGGAAAAAATTAGAAAAGAATTTAACCTACCAATAGATAAGCAAATTGTAATGTTTGTAGGTTCCTTTAATGATGGGATGAATGATATAAAAAATTTAGGTATGGCTTTAGCTGATTTCGATACTGAGTCGAATAACTGTCATTTTGTTTTTGCCGGTGATGGTTCAAATAGAGAAGAGTTTTTTGAAACACTAAACGGAAGTACCGGCTATAGCTATTTGGGTTTACTCGAGTTCGATGAATTATCCCGATTATTATCAATTGCTGACTTGAATCTTGTTCCCCGTAAAATGAATAGAAAAAATATAGGCGGAAATATTCCGGTTAAATGTTTTGAAAGCTGGGCTTCGGGAATACCGGTATTGATTTCTGCTGAAAAAAATTCTGAAATTGCAAAAATATTTGAGCAATGTGAGGCTGGTGTATTGATTGAGCCTAATGACGCACCTGCTTTTAGAACCAGTTTAGAAAAAGTACTAAAAAAAAATAATCTGAAAGAGCTAGGGAAACGAGGAAGAGATTTAGTTGAACAATATTACGATAGGGCTAAACAATCAGACAAGCTTGCCGAAATTATTAACAAATTAAGTAGTAATTCAATTCATTAAAATTCAGTAAACCTGCCGTAAATTATGACATTATTAAAAACTCTTAGGAATATATTGCCTTCAATAATATGGAAGATGGGTGCAGCTGCAAAGCATGAATATGTTAAAGCTAAATATCTTAATGGCAAAAGAAAATACAATCCTGCAGAAACCAACAAAGCTAAATTAAGGCGGGAAAGAGAAAGTTTTTTTGAAAAATACTGCACCGGTAAGGGATTGGATATAGGGTTTGGCGGGGATTTAATTACTTCTACCGCACAGGGTTTTGATTTTGAACACGGCGATGCACATTTTCTTGAAGGCATAAATGATGAAAGTTTTGATTTTGTTTATTCGTCACATACTTTGGAACACATGATTGACCCTGCTGCCGCAATTAGAAACTGGTTTCGTGTCGTTAAACGAGGTGGATATTTAATTGTATTTATTCCGCACCGTGATCTTTATGAAAAAAAGACAACCCTACCCTCAAGATTTAATCCTACCCATAAACAGTTTTTTTTGATTGATAAAGATGAATTACCCGATACAATTGGTATTGTGCCCTTTGTTAATAGGACTTTAGAAAATGCAGAAATTATTTATGCAAAGGAGTGCAGCGAAGGGTATGAAAGAATTACTGATGAAGAGCAAAGCCGCGGGGAATACTCAATTGAAATTGTTATTAAGAAAATTTAGTTAGTTATTTTAGTTAATGGTCTGAGTATTAATTCTCTGTCAAAATCCTTTCCATAATATATTTTTCAATCTAATTGAAAAAGCAAGTTTTGTAGAGTAAATTTGTTTGCATGATAATAAAAATCCTTCATAGCTTCCTTAAACTATTTTTATTCGGTAATAACAAGAATAAAGATGAAATCTTAGTTATATCACTGCACAAGCTGGGCGATACGATCTTTACAATACCAAGTATTAAACTTCTTAATAATCAGTACGGTATTGAAAAAGTTAAAATATTTTGTGATCCAGATAGCGAAATTATTTATAAAAAAGTTTTGAAAAATGAAATTAGGACGGTGACAAAAAGGGATTTTATATTTGGAGGAAGAATTGCAAAATTATCTGCAATATGTGAATTTAGAAAAATAAATGCCGAAACAATTTATGACCTTACAGGAAATATTAAATCGGCGTCACTTTTGTTATTTAATAAATATGCCGCTGTTACAGGGTTTAATAAAAACATATATCAATCACTTTACTCTGAATTTAAAATCCGAAATAGTAAAATTCATCTGATCCACGCGCTATTAAAAATTATCGATGAAAATATTTCCACTGACGAAATTGATAAATTAGTAGATACAAAAATTTGCCTAGTAAAAAAAGGTGCAATTTTGATTCACCCATTTGCCGGCTGGCGCGCGAAAGAATGGAACCTAAATAAGTTTATTGAATTTGCTGTAAACCTAAAAACCGATAATAGCCATAAAATTAAATTCATATTTGAAAAAAACTCTCAATCGGAACTGCTAAAAGAAGAATTAAAACTAAAGGGTATACCCTTTGTCCTTACACATAATATTGAAGAATTAATCCATGAAATTGAAAATTGCTTCATGTTAATTGGGAATGATTCAGGTCCAATATATATTGCCGCGATGTTAGGAAAACCGACATTCTCAATTTATGGCCCCACTAACCCAAATTACAGCATCCCATTTGGTTCCCATCATGCATATATACAAAAGAAAATTCATTGTACACCCAAAGATGGGGAACAGTATTGTTATACTTTTGCAGGAAGAAATGGCTGCCCTTCATTCGAATGTGTGAATCAGCTTACTGTTGAAGAGGCTTACCAAAAATTTAAAACTTTCAGCAAAGTAATTATTGATAAATATAACTATACTTAAAATCTAAATTATTTTTTATTGAGCTATTCAGGTTATGCATCTATGAAGATATTACTGCTGGCAGATCCTAATTCACCGCATATTATTAAGTGGGCACGTGGACTTTCTGAAAGAGGAATTACACTTGAAATATTCGGTTTATCAAAGTTAAATACAACAGTTTATGATAATCTATCAAATGTTACGGTACATAGTTACGGATTCGAAAGACATTTACAATCAAGAGAATTTGGTAGTTTCTTTAAATTAAAATATTTGAGAGTGCTTAAGGATATTAAGGACATTATTAAAAAGTTTAAACCTGATATTATACATGCACATTTCGCTAGTAGTTATGGATTATTATGCGCTCTTCTAAAATTTAGTCCTAAGGTCACATCTGTTTGGGGCTCAGATGTATATTCTTTCCCAAATCGTTCCCTAATTCACAAACTTATTTTTAAATTTAATCTGAGCAGAGTAGATAAAGTGTTTTCAACGAGCCGGGATATGGCAGATGAGATCGGCAAATATTACAAATCTTCGATTGAAATTATTCCTTTTGGAATTGATTTTAATAAGTTCAAACCAAAAAAAGTAAATTCAATATTTGATGAAAAAGATATTGTAATTGGTAACTTAAAACGATTAGAATCTAAATATGGGCTGGACTATTTAATAAGTGCATTTAAAATAGTCGTTGATAGACAGCCAAAATTGAGTCTTAAATTAATGATTGCCGGAAGGGGTGTTGAGGAAGATAATTTGCGAAAACAAACCGCTGAACTTAAAATAGATGATAGAGTTAGATTTATTGGTGATATTGAATATGATAAGATTGAAGAATACCATAATATGATTGCCATACATGTTGTGCCATCATTGCGTGAGAGTTTTGGTGTAACTGTAATTGAAGCTAGCGCATGCGAAAAGCCTGTTGTTGTTAGTAATGTTGGCGGGCTTCCTGAAGTCGTCATCGATAATCATACTGGATTCCTTGTGAATCCAGCAGATCCAATTAGTATTGCCGATGCTATTGAGAAACTTGCATTGGATGAAAACTTAAGAAATAAGATTGGAAAAAATGGCAGAGAAATGGTTCTACAAAAATTTAAGTTCGAAGATAATTTGAATCAATTGATTGAGAAGTATAAAGAGTTGGTTTAGTCACATTGTATGAAAAAAACAATTTTAAAATCAACAATAGCTGTTTCAATATTTTTAACAACCATTAGTTTTTTTAACAAAGGGCTAGCCTTTTTCCGTGAAGTATTATATGCACAAAACTTTGGTTTAGGATTGGAGTTTAATGCCTATCTTGTAAGTTCTATCCTACCAATAATTATTTATTCAACGATATACTATTTAAGTCAGTTTTATTTTGTACCAAGCTATAATAAAATAGTTGCTAATAATAAAAATGAAGAAAAAAAATTTTTAAGTGACAACTTCTGGATATTTTTCTTCATTGGATGCATTATAACATTATTATTGTTTCAATTATCCACAACAATAATTGAATTTTATTTAGCTAATGCGGACCCTTCATTAAAAAAACTCGCTCTCAAAATATTTAAAATTTATATTTTCACCATACCACTAAGTGCCGCACACTCCATATTAGCAGCATATCTTAATGCGGAACATAAATTTGCCTATCCGGCAATCTCAGTAGTTCTATTAAATTTAATAGTAGTAATAGCCATACTTATATTTGTTGATAAGTTTGATATTTTTGTAATTCCATTTGCTTTTGTATTTGGAATGACAATTCAATTAGTTTTTTTACTTTATCAATGCAGAGGTAAAATAAATTTTAATCCTTTTACGATACTTAGATCTGGTAGTTTTTCAAACGTTTTTAATATCACTTTATTTTTTACACTTTTAGCAGAAGTTATCACTTTCTCTTACATTCCAATTGACAGGTATTTTATTGACAGGTTAGGAGAAGGAGGAGTAGCCTCTCTTAGTTATGCCTATCAGGTTTTTGAGTTACCGCTAAGAATATTCACATTTTCAATTGCGACTATAATATTTTCCAAATTCTCAAGATCCTATCAGACAAAATCCGACGGAGAGTTAGAACGGCAATTTCAAATTGGGATCAAGTTAGCAATTTTCATTTTTACACCTATAGCTTTCATGTTTTATTTTTGGGGTGATTCTATTATTAGGATTCTATATGAAAGAGGGAGATTTTTACCCAATGATACACTACTAACTTATGAAATGCTGAAAATTTATACTATCAGTCTGGTTCTTTATGCCGCGTACTCAATCATAAATAAAATGATTTATAGTACCGGATTGGTTAAAAAACTGATTCTAATTTCTACTTTAGGGGCAATTGTAAAAGTCATTCTCTCACTAGCACTGATAGATAAATATCAGCAAGCTGGGTTAGCAGTAACTACATCAATATCATATGGAGTAATTTGTGTTGCCGGTTATTTTATAATAGTTAAAAAATTAAAATTTTCTTCATACATGTATCCAATAAAAGATATAATAATTTATACATTTATTGGTTTTATCTGCTTTATTATCATTTATCTAATCTATGAGTATTTGATCTCCGTTGATGGCATTTCATTATTATTCAGTCCAATTATATTTATTGTACTTTATTCTTTAACGGTAATATATTTAAATACGAAGGAAATAGTCTGGTTAAGGGAATTGGTTAAGGAACTTATACTAAAGAAAAAACTTGGCGAAAATTAAAATATATTATGATAACTGAATATATAACACCTAAAAATATTGTTTTAATTTTAATATTAGTGCTAATCTCTGTATTCGCAAATGAAATAATAATTTATTTGTCATTAATTCCCTTAGGATTCTATTTTTTTAAAACTGTTGAAAGAAGCGTAATAATTTCAGCTATATTACTTTTATTATTGACCTTAATAAGTGATATCAATGAATATTTGCGTTTTGGTGTTAACTTAACCGCAATATTTATACTATTATTTTTCTTTTTTGCTGAATATGGAAGTAAAATAAATTCTTACCCTAAACTGCCCTCAGCAATTATCTATTTTGTTTTATTTCTTATCGCCACCACAATTTTATCTGTATTATTTTCCAGCAATATAAATAAAGGGCTTATTTTTTTAATTAAGGAAATAATATTTTTTCTTCTAATTTATTTGTTTTACAGTTTTATTAAAAATGATGTAAATATAAAACAATATATATACGCCCTTATAATTCCAGCTCTCATTATTTCAGTCTCTATTGGGTATGATTTTTTAACATCTCCGTCTGCAATATTTATGTTTCAAACTTTGGGGTTTACAATTAATACTGCTTACATAAATAATGCAGCAGCAGCTGGCGGCCTTTTTACGGTAACTATTCCTCTAACTTATTATCTAATTATTATTAATAGAGAATCAACTTATTTCAAATACTTTTCTTTAATTGCGATATTTTTGCTGCAAATAGCTGCATTAATTTTAACTAATTCAAGGGCGGCATTTTTAGGTTCATTTGTTGCTGCTGCATTTATTATTCTTTCATACCATCGTAAGTATAGACTAAAAATATTAACAGTGTTTTTTAGTTCATTAGTATTAATAGTCGTATTAAACCCCATTATAGTTGATGCATTTTTACTTTTAATAAGAGCGGATAGAATATTTGATAATCCTAGATATAACTTGTGGGAAATTTCTTTCAACATTATTAAGGAAAATCCAATTTTTGGATCCGGACCCGGAAATTTTGCAGCCTATATTTATAAATATAATCCAGTTTTGTTAAAATCATACTCAGCCATAGATATTAAATATATTTATGAATTTGTTTCCATTGGGCATTCACATAATTTTTACTTATTCATGTTTTCTGAAATGGGAATATTGGGATTCATCAACTCAATAATAATTCCTTTTTTATTTTTTAAGTATTCCTTTACGGTAAAAAAAATTATATCAAATCATGATTATAATGATTACTGGCTAACTCTTTCTATAATTGGCTGTGGATTCGGACTTTTCGCACGTTCTATTTTTGAATCAACTGGAATAATGAGCTATGGCTGGATAACTAGAGACCTACCTTTTTGGATATTGTTTTCTGTTATCATTTATTTGTATTCTAAATACAAGCTTATTCGTAAGTAAACTAATTAGGAATGTATATTGGAAAAATTTAGAACTATTTATTATGAAAAATACTTTAGCACTTTTAAGAAATATTTAATCCAGGATGATTTTGAAGGAGCAATACAAAAGAGCAAACAATGGTTTAATAAAAAGTATCTTCCAATTTTAAAACAGTATCCTAGTCATTCAAATATATTAGACCTTGGCTGCGGCATGGGCATAATGTTGGACTTCCTTCGAGATAATAAATATAAAAATATTGAAGGTGTTGAAGTATCAAATGAACAATTTGAGATTGCAAAAAAAAGAGGTCATAAAGTTTATTTAGAAGATGCATTTAATTACTTAAAAAAAGGGAAAAAATATGATGTTATTTTAGCAATGGATTTTTTTGAGCACTTCTATAAAGATGAGTTACTAAATTTATGTGAACTACTTTTCGAATCCCTCAATGAAGGCGGGTGCTTAATCATTCAAACTCCTAACGGAGAAGGATTAATGCCGAATAGGGTTATTTATGGAGACCTTACTCATTTGACGATATTTACCCCTAATTCATTAACTCAAATATTAAGGTTAACAGGATTTAATGAATTTACGTTTTTTGAAGCCGGACCTGCAGCAATAAATATTGCAGGTTTTGTAAGGTTAGTATTGTGGAAAATTATTAAAGTAGGCGCAAATTTTATACGTGTTGTTGAAAAAAATCAAAGTCAAAAAATATGGACACAAGATTTTATATGCGCAGCTTATAAAAAGGGAATAATTTCAGAATAATAATAGAGCCATTGTTAAAGATATTTGACTTGTAAATTCCTTAACCCATAACTATATTTTGATAATTTTTAATAAAATAATGCACCTATGCGAAATCTACTTCTCTTAATTTTTACTGTTCTCATCTTATCAAATAGCTTATACTCTCAAAGTGTTACCGTATTAGAATCGACCGAGCAAAAGTTGACTTTTACTGTTGACTTTAATAACTCGTACATTTTTATAGATACACTAATTGAAGGTAAAAAATTTGAAAAAATTGTTGGAAATGATCCGGCACTTCGCACGGAAGGTGAGCCGTGGCTACCTACATATTCTACCAATATTGGAATACCGCACAATGTAAAAGTTTTAAAGAAGATTAGATCAGAGAGTTCATTAACTTTTAAAAATAAGTATCTTCTTCCATATCCCGGAACAAACAATGACGGTACAGTAAAATATGATATGGTGTTCAATGAAGATATTTATTCTAACAAAGCATTTTATCCTTCTCAAAAAATTGATCTTTTAGAACCTTATATTTTTAGATTTGCAAAAATTCAGCCGATCGTTTTTTCGCCATTTCAATACAATCCTGTTACGCGGGAATTGATCTTTAATAAGACAATTACAGTTGAAGTTGACTTCTATGATACCGGCAATATCAACTATCAAAAAATATATGATGAACCTTCACTAAGCTTTGTAAGCAACAATACACTTAATCCTGATATATCGAAAAATTGGATTGGAAAAGAAAATAATCAATCACAAAGAAAAGTTGAAGATGAAAATTGGTATGATGCTGCCAAGAAATACACAAAGATATTTGTAAAAGATAAGGATGTTTATAGAGTAACTTATGAAGACATTCAAACTCAAGCAGGATTGAATGGCACTTCAATTGACAGTTATAAATTGGAATTATACAATCTAGGCGAGTTTGTTCCAATTGAAATTATAGATGGCGGAGATAATTTATTCGGTCCTGGAGATCATTTTACTTTCGTCGGATATCCACCTCCAAAATCGGAGTATACTTACTTTAATTTATACAATAATAACAACGTTTATTGGCTCTCAACAGAAGGAGATTCCAGCTCGTTAAGATTCAATTATATTGATGCATATCCATCTACCTACAACACAACTATTAAAGAGCATAAAGCAACGGTTCATTTTGAAAAAGATAGTTTACTTGAGAGATTAGGATATGCTTCTAACGGGGAAAGAGATTATTGGTTTTGGGGTGAAGCACGTGGATCAAACGGTACTCCTACTAAAATATTTAGTAGGCAATTTGAACCATTTCTTGATAAAAGCACTGATAATGATAATATGGTTGCACGTGTTAATTTACACGGACTAAATAATTTAAGCTGTGCAAATGATAACAAAGCACAGATATCAATAACGGACCAATACATTGGCGAAATTGAGTGGGATGGACAATCAGCTGCAACATTTGAAAAAAGTTTTGTCAATTCCGCAGATAGCATTCAAATATACCCCACAGGTAATTACTTTCAAGTTGCTGCAAACGGTTTAACATGTAATCCAGCTTATAATAATGTTATTAGAATAAATTGGTTTGAAATAGATTATTGGCGGTTCAACAGATCGTTAACAGGGGATAAACAATTTTTCACAATTCAAACTCCGCAGTCCAGCACTGTTGCGCGTTTTGTTGTGTTTAATTGGTTAAAAAATAATATTAAAATTTATGTCCCATCAAAAAATAGAATTTTGGAAAATGCATTCTTTTGGAATGATGTCTCGAACACTTTAACATTTAGGGATACAGTTAATTCGGAAATAGATTATTTTTGCGTCAGTGATGACTATGTGAGATCACCATTATTAATAGAAGCCCATTCAAATTCAAATATTAGAGATGTAAACTTGGGGGCAGATTATTTGATAATTACTCATCCTGATTTTACTTCAGCTGCAATTAGGTTAAAGAATTTTAGAGAACAAAATTTAGAAGGATATGATAATCCAAGAGTTCAAATCATCGACATTAATGATATTTATGATGAATTTTCATATGGTCTGCTGGACCCGAATGCGATCACTAAATTTATTAAATACACATTTGATAGTTGGACCGGTACACCGCCATTGTATTTAGCATTATTAGGTGATATGAGTTATGACTATCGTAAACTTTTGCAATCAAGCAGAAAAAATTTTATTCCTTCTCTTCCTTATCATGCAATTCAGTATGGATTAGCATTTAGTGATAATAATTTTGTTAGCGTTGTTGGAGATGATTTAGTTCCGGAAATGGCAGTAGGAAGATTATCCTGTGAAACATTAGAGGAAGCTAATATTCTTATTGATAAAATTATTGATTATCCTGCCGATAACTCTAAAGTCTGGAAGGAAAAAGTGTTATTGATCGGCGCTGGTCAGGATGAAGCTGATGAAAACCGGTTTGGTTTTAATGATGACAACGTAGCATTGGAGAATAATTATTTAACCCCAAATGGATATACTTCACAAAAAGTATTTCGTTTTCCAAACAGACCTGAATACCTCCAATTTCAGGGTGAAGGACCACAAATTAGAGAAGCTTTTAATAATGGAGCAATTCTAAGCAATTTTTACGGACATGGCGGTGGAGCACAATGGGATCTCGTTTTTTCTAACGACGATATTTATTTGCTCGAAAATGGTAATAAACTTCCGTTCGTCTTAAGTGTTAGCTGTTATACAGCTCATTTTGACAACCAAACAGCTTTTGGAGAAATATTTAATAGAGTTCCCGGAAAAGGTAGTATAGGGTTTTGGGGTAACACAGGACTTACTTTTTATGGGTATGGCAAAAGCATTAATAATCAATTATTTGAGGAACTATTTACGAATAACAATGTAGTTGTTGGAAATGCCTTACTTAATGCTAAGGTAGATTTTGCTGGTAACGGAGCTCAATTCGGTCCAATAAAAGACCACCTTGCACTTTTTACACTACTCGGTGATCCGGCAGTAAAGTTGGCATTACCTGAACATCCTGATTTTACAATTGCACAAAATAATATATCAATTGTACCCGCAAGCCCAGTTGTTGGTGATACAATTAGTATAAAATCAATTATAACAAATTATGGAAGAGATTTTAAGAATGATTCCTTAAGTGTTCAATATTATATTGTTTATGATGATACTAGTTTTTTAATTCATGAACAAAAACTAAGTAGTTTTGGTCAAACTGATTCAATCACTTTTAAATGGGTTCCTGAAGATGATGGAAATGTTATACTTAAATCAGTATTAAATGATAAGGACATAATTGATGAAATTGATAGAACAGATAATGAAACACAATTATTGTTTACAATTTATGACTTAAGAGATCCGAACATAATTAAACCAATTGAAGGATACTTTACAACGACCGGTACAGTAGAATTTTTATTTGCTGATGTTGGGCATTATATTGATTTAAATCTACAATACTTTATAGAAATTGATACAACACTTGATTTTTCAAGTCCAATATTTCAATCTACTGCAATTATACCTAACGATGGGATGTTGAGTTTTTCAAAAACCAATATCGATGCCGGTATTTATTTTTGGCGAGCAAGATTATTTGACGGAAACAAATATAGCAATTGGTCGACTCCAAAGTCATTTTCTGTAGGCAGCGAAAATAATTTTGGTTTTTTAGCAACTGGTAAACAATTATCACTTTTTGAAAAACAAAATTTTATTTTCTCCGATTCATTAAATTCGCTATTAATGAATACAAAACTTCAACCACCAAAACCTTCAACGGATAAAGTTATTGATTCAATTTTTGTTCAGATTGATAATCCCAATTTTTTAATGACAAGCATAACCACTGATGGTCAGTACTTGTACTTTGCTAATAAATCTTTCTACAATAGTTTTCAGCCATCACCAATTTATAAAATAGGAACAGGCATAAATTCAGTTCAGGGAGCTTCATATGATTCAATACCAAATTTTTCTGCCACAATACTAAATCAAATATTTTATCATAATGAATATATTTATGTAATTGATGGAAATGCTTATTCCATAATAATGCTTAATCCCGAAACAGGTGATAGTACATTAGTTCAGATTCCGGAAGGACTTTTAGATAATACAAGCGGTAAGGTTGAGTCTTTTATCTCTGCATATGCTTGTTCTGACGGCAGATATATTTATAATATTGCTTTTAAGGATTCATCAGATGGTGCAAACGTATTTGTTATACGGAAATTTGATCCGGAAAATAATTGGCAAAAAATTGGACCAGATTTAAGAACTACGAGTTCAAGCTGGGGTGGTCAATTTAGTGGGTTCTTTGTTGCAAAAGGTTATATCTATCCCTACGAAAGTTTCACATCCGGGTGGATGAAAAAGATAAGATTGAGTGATGGGTTTTTTGAAGAGGAATTTTTAACAAATTCAATTGAAGAGGGATTCCAGGCATATCATGCATGGTGTTATGATGATTTAAATGACATTGTATATGCTTCAGTTGCAAGAATTGGATTTGAAAATCAAATAAGAAGTTTTGTTGGAACATTCAAACGCTCAAGTGGTTCAGTTACAACACCTTTAATTGGTTATGCATCATCATGGCAGAATTTAAGCTATGATATTGACCTGAATGGATATACAGGAAATTATTCAAATATTCTTTTAGGTTTTAATAATGAAACTAAAAAATTGGATTCATTAATGAGGAATATTGGTCCGAATCAAGATTTATCCCAAATAAGTGCGAGTAAATATAAAGAAATTAAATTTAAGCATATATTTGTTGATTCATCTGTCGGTCAATCATTTCCTCCCATAGTATCAAAAGTAAAAGTTGAATACACTTCATTACCGGAAATTGTACTTAAAAAAAATAGTATAACTTTTTCACCAGATTCTTTACTTCAAGGACTTGACTTAACTTTAGATTTTTCTGCATCAAATTATGGTTATAGTAATGCTGATTCTGTTTCTATAAAATTATTTATAAACGAAGTTGATTCTGCGATATTTTCAAATACTTTAAGTGTTAATACTGATTCAACTGTTTTTCTTTCTCATACAATTAATACTAGCCAGTATTTGTTTTTTAATAAGGTTAAATTAACAGCTGAGAGTAAAAATCCAGAGTTTTATTCATTTAACAATGTCATTAAAGATTCTTTCTACGTAGCTCGTGATTCCGTAAAACCTGAATTCCAAATAACATTTGATGGCTTAGAAATTATCAGTGGGGATGTAGTTTCAGCAACACCAAATATTTTTATCTCAATGAAAGATAACAGTCCGCTGCCGATTGATACATCCAACTTTTTTATATACTTAAATAATAATCCGCTTTCATTTACAAAAGATTCTTTAATTTACTCCTATACAGCATACCCAAATTCAGAATCACAAATTAACTGGAAGCCTAAGTTAATTAATGGTAAACACGTTTTAGATGTGCTGGCAAAAGATGCTTCGGGAAATTTTTTCGATACAACCTCTTACAGAGTAAGTTTTGTCGTTGATCGTGAAAATAAAGTATATGATATTTATAACTATCCAAATCCATTTGCTGATGATACTTACTTTACATTCAATATTTCAGGAACTGAGTTGCCGGAAGATATGAATGTAAAGATATTTACTGTTGCCGGGAGACTCATACGAGATTTTGATATTCCGGTAAATCAACTTGGATTCGGATTCAACAAAATTTATTGGGATGGTAAGGATCAGGATGGAAATTCTATTGCAAATGGTGTTTATTTTTGTAAATTTAACATCTTAAATAATGGCGAATATTCGTCTGAAGTGAAAAAAATAGCAAAAGTAAAATGATAATCGAAATACGGCTTGAAATATCTTCATATAAAAATAACAATCCGCTTTTGCTGCGCCCTTGTCCTGATCACTAACACCTCAATTTTTAACATTTCATTTTCAAATAAATTCATTAAAAAGGAGTCACAACTATGTGTGGAATAGTTGGATATATAGGCAATAAAAATTGTGTGCCGATTCTCATAGAAGGATTAAAAAGATTAGAATATAGAGGCTATGATTCTGCCGGGATAGGGATCATAACTAATGGAACTGGCGACTTTGCAAAAAGTAAAGGTAAAGTTTCTGTTTTGGAAGAAAAAATTAATTCAAAAAATTTTAAATCCGGAATAGGAATTGGACATACTAGATGGGCTACCCACGGCGAACCTAATGAAGTTAATGCTCACCCTCATTTTAATGAAGAAAAATCATTGTTCCTTATCCACAATGGTATAATTGAAAATTATAATGTTTTAAAAACCGGCTTAAAAAAATTAGGCTACACCTTTTTGAGTGAGACAGATTCAGAAGTTTTAGTCCATTTAATTGATAGCTATTTAAAAAAGGGACACGGTCTGTTTCAAGCTGTAAGGCTGTCACTTAACCAGGTTGAAGGGACTTACGGTATTGCAGTTGTTTCTTCGAAAGAGCCGGATAAAATTATAGTTGCAAAAAAAGGTTCTCCATTAGTAATTGGGATTGGGGACGATGAAAATTTTATTGCTTCTGATGTAAACGCACTTATAGCACATACCAGCCAAGTTGTTTACATGGAAGATGATGAAATAGCTGAAATCAGTTCATCCGGCTTTAGAGCAAAATCAATTCATGATAAGGACATCGAAAAGGAAATTCATGATGTTGAAATGAACTTGGATGAAATTACAAAAGGCGGTTACCCCCATTATATGATTAAAGAAATAATGGAACAGCCTGAAGCGGTGCGTAACTCATTAAGAGGAAGATTATTACTTGATGAAGGGATTGCCAGATTAGGCGGACTGCAGGGTTTTGCAGATAGACTTGCAAATTCAAAACGAATAATTATCACTGCTTGCGGAACATCGTGGCACGCAGCATTAGTCGGGGAATATATGCTTGAACAGTTTGCAGAAATTCCTGTTGAGGTTGAATATGCATCCGAGTTTAGGTATAGAAATCCGATCATCAATAAAGATGATGCATTACTTTTTATCTCTCAAAGCGGTGAGACAGCGGATACTTTGGCTGCTCTTAAAGAAGCAAAAAGAAGGGGAGCATTAGTACTTGGAATTTGTAACGCTGTTGGAAGTTCAATTGCCCGTGAAAGTCATGCAGGTGTTTATACACATGCCGGTCCTGAAATTGGTGTTGCTTCTACAAAAGCGTTTACAACGCAGTTATCAGTTCTTGCATTAATTACTTTATTGATCGCACGTAAAAAGCATATGAGTATTGTAGATGGAAGAGATATCATTAGAGAAATGCAGCAACTTCCTGAAAAGATTGAAAAGATTTTAAAGATGAATGATGAAATAGAAAAAATTGCAGATCATTTTGTAAACACAAAAAACTTTTTATACCTCGGGCGAGGATACAATTTTCCTGTTGCTCTGGAAGGCGCGTTAAAGTTGAAAGAGATTTCATACATTCATGCTGAGGGTTACCCAGCCGCTGAAATGAAACACGGACCAATTGCGCTAATCGATGAAAACATGCCGGTTGTTTTTATTGCCCCAACTGATTCGGTATATGATAAGGTAGTTAGCAATATCGAAGAAGTTAAAGCCCGCAAGGGTATTATCATTGCAATAGCGAGTGAAAATGATAAAAAAATAGATTCCCTAGTGGATTATAGTATAAAAATTCCTGACACGATCAGGATGTTGATGCCGATACTAACTGTAATACCCTTGCAGTTATTAGCGTATCACGTAGCAGTTAAAAAAGGGTTGAATGTTGATCAGCCGAGAAATTTAGCTAAAAGCGTAACAGTTGAATAATATTAGGAGACACAACTAATGTCACAAAAAAATGTATTAATTATGGGCGCCGCGGGGCGTGATTTCCACAACTTTAATGTCTATTTCAGAGATAACGAAGATTATAAGGTAGTTGCATTTACCGCTACACAAATCCCGAATATTGATGGTAGAGTTTATCCGGCAGAATTAGCAGGAAAATTATATCCGAATGGAATAAAAATTTATGAAGAAGCAGAATTAGAAAGATTGATCAAAGACTTAAAAGTTGATGAAGTAGTTTTTTCATACTCAGATGTACCGTTTAATTATGTTATGACAAAAGCTTCAATCGTAAACGCTGCAGGAATTTCATTCAGATTATTAGGCGGTGATGAAACAATGGTGAAAAGTTCAAAACCTGTTGTTTCTGTATTGGCAGTAAGAACAGGCTGCGGTAAATCTCAGACTTCAAGAAAGATAGTTAAACTTCTAACTGAAGCCGGGAAAAAAGTTGTAGCAATACGCCATCCAATGCCTTACGGTGATTTAGTAAAACAAAAAGTTCAAAGGTTTGCCTCATTAGAGGACTTAAAGACCCATGAATGCACCATTGAAGAAATTGAGGAATACGAACCGCACATTGCAATGGGCGGAGTTATTTATGCAGGTGTTGACTATGAGGCTATTTTAAGAGAAGCTGAAAAGGAAGCTGATGTAATTTTATGGGACGGCGGAAACAATGATATGTCTTTTTATAAAGCAGATGTTACTTTTACAGTTGTTGATCCACATAGACCGGGTCACGAATTGTCATATTATCCGGGAAACACATCTTTAAGAATGGCTGATGCAGTTGTTGTTAATAAAATTGATTCAGCTGATGCGGCTGATATTTTAACTGTTATCAATAATTCAAAAGCAGTTAATCCAAATGCAACAATTATTGAAGGTGCTTCACCGCTTACTGTTGACAAACCTGAAGTAATAAAAGGTAAAAGAGTATTGGTTGTTGAAGATGGTCCGACACTCACACATGGCGAAATGAAATTTGGTGCCGGTACAGTTGCAGCACAAAAATTAGGCGCTGCAGAAATTATTGATCCGAGACCTTACACTGTTAAATCAATTACCGAAACTTTTAAAAAATATCCCAATATTGGAATACTACTGCCTGCAATGGGTTACGGCGATGCACAAATGAAAGACCTTGAAGAAACAATTAATAAAGTTGAATGTGATTCGGTTGTAATAGGTACTCCAATTGATTTAGGAAGAATTTTAAAAATAAATAAACCTTCTACAAGAGTTATGTACGAATTACAAGAAATTGGTGCAAACACTATTGAAAAAGTACTTAAAGAAAAAGGAATTTTATGAAAAAGATTGCAGTAGTTGCATTCGGCGGAAATGCGCTATTGCGCGGGAATGAAGTAGGTACGATTGAACAGCAGGAAAAGAATACATATGATACTTGTGTTAGATTATTTGGAATGATGAAATCTGGTTATAACCTTGTTATTACCCACGGCAATGGACCACAAGTTGGTAATATATTGCTACGGAACGAAGCTGGATATGATAATTATAAAATTCCCAAAATGCCTTTAGATATTTGTGTAGCTGATTCCCAGGGTGGGATCGGCTACATGATTGAAAGGCAAATGAGAAACGCATTGAATGCACATAAGATGAGACGGAATGTAGTTGCATTAATTACAGAAGTAATGGTTGATATCAAAGACCCCGCATTTAAAAATCCCACAAAGCCAATTGGACCCTACTACCTAAAAGAAGAAGCTGACCTTTTGGCAAAAGCTAACAAGTGGGAATTTAGAGAAGACCCGCGAAAAAGGGGATGGAGAAGAGTAGTCGCTTCTCCCAAACCGATGGATGTAATGAACAAAAAAATTGTCCACGAATTAGTAAATAATGGACACATTGTAATTGCAGCCGGCGGCGGCGGAATACCGATTTACAAGCATAAAAATAAATACCTGGAAGCAATTGAAGCTGTGATCGATAAAGATTTGGCTTCCGCACTTTTAGGAAACAGCATTGATGCCGAAAGGTTTTATATAATTACCGATGTTCCGAAAGTTTATATAAACTTCAATACTAAGGACCAAAAACAACTAGATATAATTACTATTGATGAAGCCCAGGCTTACTATGATGCAGGAGAATTTTCTGCAGGAAGTATGGGTCCTAAAGTTTTAGCTGCAATTGAATTTGTAAAAAATGGCGGTAAAGAATCTATTATTACTGATCTGCATAATATTGAAAAGAAAAATTGCGGAACAAGGATCGTCAAGAATCCCAAAAAATAAATAATGAAATTAATAACAATATAAATTGAAGGTGACAAATTGGCTTTTAATTTAAGAAACAGAAACTTTTTAAAACTTTTAGATTTTACACCGAAAGAAATTCAGTTTTTACTCGATTTATCAAAAGATTTAAAAAATGCAAAATATACCGGAACAGAAAAACAGAGATTAAAAGGAAAAAATGTTGTACTTCTTTTCGCAAAAGATTCAACCAGAACCAGATGCGCATTTGAAGTTGCTGCTTTGGATCAAGGTGCAGGAGTTACTTATTTAGGACCAGCCGGATCTCAGATGGGTAAAAAGGAATCAATGAAAGATACTGCAAGAGTGCTTGGAAGAATGTATGACGGAATTGAATACCGCGGATTCGGACAAGAAATTATTGAAGAGTTAGGTGCTTATGCTGGTGTTCCTGTTTGGAATGGTTTAACAAATGAATATCATCCAACTCAAATATTGGCTGACTTTTTAACAATAATAGAGCACTCAAACAAGCCGCTTAACGAAGTTACATTATCTTACCTTGGTGATGCCCGGAATAACATGGGAAACTCCCTGATGGTCGGCTGTGCAAAAATGGGAATGAATTTTAGAGCAGTCGCACCAAAACAATGCTGGCCATCCGAAGCATTGGTCAAACAATGTGAAAAGATCGCGAAAGAAACTGGTGCTTCAATAACTTTAACAGATGATCCGAAAGCGGGAGTTAAGGGTTCTGACTTCCTTTACACGGATGTTTGGGTATCTATGGGAGAACCTGAAGAAGTTTGGAACGAAAGAATTGAGCTGATGAAACCATTCCAGGTAAATATGGAAATGATTAAAAATACCGGCAATCCCGATGTTAAATTCATGCATTGTTTACCTGCATTCCATAACAGAGAAACGACTGTAGGCGAGGAGATTTATCAGAAATTTAAACTTGAGGCTATGGAAGTTACCGAGGATGTTTTTGAATCTAAACATTCAATAGTTTTTGATGAAGCTGAAAATAGACTCCATACAATTAAAGCTGTAATGGTTGCAACTTTAGGAGATTAATTTTAAAAAATTAAAATAATTTCTTTTGTTTTTTGGTAGAAATATAATATTTTTGAATTCTATTTTTTAGGGCGGATAGCTCAGTTGGTAGAGCAATGGACTGAAAATCCATGTGTCGGCGGTTCAATTCCGTCTCCGCCCACCCTTCAAGCCGTGTTTACCAACCACGGCTTTTTTCTTTTAAATTCGCGTAGGTTAATAACAATTCCACAAAGACTTTGCTGATGCAAAAAAAAGTCCTTAAAGCTATTATCCATAATCAGTTTATCAGCGAGTGGTCTTAATTCTATGTTTGGCCCTAATATAAATCAAGAACCCATTTAAGTGCAGCATCTTCTGTATAAAATGGTTTTGAGGTGTAGCCGTCATCTTTCGATTCGACTAAGGTTGGAATGATCACATCTTTTGAGGTTCGAGTGATAATAGCAATTTTCTGATCTTTAAAAATCTCTAGATGCTTTTTATAGTACTCGGCAATTTTTCCATATTCTCTAATGTCAATATCAAAAGATGCCTCGCGGTAATCTAAAATAAAGCCCTTTGTTTCCTTTGGAATCAAATTATTTGCAATGGCAAAATCCCAAGATGATGAAATATCTTTAATAGTGATTTCACCATAGTAATGTTTATAGAGTATTCTAGTTGCCTCATCAAAAATATATTTGAAATTTTCTTTCATTTAACTATCTGATTAAAGTTTTGATTATATCGATTGGATAAAATCTACAAAAATAAATCTATTTAAGAAATAAATTAAATCTAAATAATTACAAATGTACTCTTTAGAAAAAGGAGATCGTCTATTTATCCATTAAAACCATCTTCTTGTTTTAGCCTTATAGTTTTCCCATTCATCTCCAAATTTTTCTTTAAGCATTTTCTCTTCAATTCTAATGCAATATCTGTCAACAAAGACTGCAAAAAATGGTACAACAAAAAATGGCGTAAGTGCCCCCATCATTATAGTAACACCTAATAAAATAGAAACAAATCCAAGGTACATTGGATTTCTGGAATATTTAAATACCCCAGTGGTTACCAATGTGGAGGATTGTTCATAAAGTTTTATTGTTGTATTTCTATTTTTGAAAATCTGATCGGCAATAAGATTAATTGTTATGCCGAAAATTATTGGGATGATTCCTAAAATGTACCACGGATAAATTAAAATTGTTTTAATTGGATATAGGTAGTAAAGTAAAACAGTTAAAATAATTGCAAAGAGAAGAAAGGTCGGCGGCAAGGTCTTTTGGATCTTCATCTAACCTCCCAAAAAAAATGTTGTATTTAATAAGTAACTATTTTTTATGAAAAAATGTTCACTATAAAATTCTATTATTCTTTATCTCAACATTTTAATTTCGAAATATTCAGATATAAAGTAAGCAATTGCGGTTTAAAGAGTAATTAAATAAGTTATAAAAAGAATAAATTATCATATTATATAATTCGGAGTTGACTGATGTCAAATAAAATATTATCAAATTTTATTGTACTAATACTTATTTCAATGTTTGTTTTTTCATGTCAGCAGAAAGTTAAAGATACTGGTGAGTTTAGAGAAAAAGAAAAAGGTTTTTACGATAATGTGATAAAACAGGATGGGGAAAAGAATAATGAAGAAAATGATGATAAGGAGAAGGAGGATGACAAAAAAGAATTCAAAGCAAATTTAGATAATTTTAATCCTCCAATATCGATTGATGAATTTACATACCAATGGCACAATACACCAATCTCACAAGGTAATTCCGGAATGTGCTGGTCGTTTTCAACTACATCATATTTTGAATCTGAGGTAAAAAGATTGCAGGGTAAGGAAGTTAAGCTTTCCGAGTTGTGGACAGTTTATTGGGAGTATATTGAAAAGGCAAAAGAGTTTATTAGAACAGAAGGTGAATCATTATTTGCGCAAGGTTCAGAAGCAAATGCTCTTATTAGAATTTATGGACAATATGGAGTAGTGCCTTTATCCGCGTATATAGGTAAACCGGAAAACCAAAAATTTCATCAGCATACAAAAATGTTTGAGGATATGGAAAGTTATCTTGAATCATTAAAAGAGAAAAAGAATTGGGATGAAGGAAAAGCAATAAAAACAATAACATCTATACTTGATAAATATTTAGGAGTTCCTCCAACCTCAGTAACAGTAGATGGAAAGGAATATCCTCCGAAAGAATATTTAACAGATTATTTAAAAATTCAGCTTGATGATTATGTTAATGTGCTTTCCTATTTACAGCAACCGTATTATCAGCAAGTAGAATATGAAGTGCCGGATAATTGGTGGAATAGCAAAGATTATTACAATATACCTCTTGATGAATTCATGGCTATAATTAAAAAATCGGTTAGAGCAGGTTACACAATGTCAATTGGCGGCGATGTTTCTGAGCCCGGTAAAGATGCAATGGCTGAGGTTTTCGTGATCCCTACTTTCGACATTCCATCTGAATACATTGATGATTATTCAAGACAATTCCGTTTCTACAATGAAACAACTCAAGATGATCATGGAATTCATTTAGTTGGTTATAAAGAAATGGATGGAGTTGATTGGTATTTGATAAAAGACTCTGGTGCAAGTTCCAGAGATGGGCAAAATAAGGGGTATTACTTTTTTCATGAAGATTATGTAAAATTAAAAATCATGGATTTCATGATTCATAAAGATGCGGTAAAAGATATGCTGAGTAAATTCTAACTATCTTTTTTTACGCCTAAAGTTTTTAAAACGCTTCGTTCTGTAAAAGTTATATTCTTGCTATTATAAATACGTTCATTAATTGGGGGAATGTTTGAATAATTTTCGAACCTTATTTCTGATAGTCATTTTAACAATTTACAACCTCTGCATTTTTGCACAGAATGAAAAAGTAAACATTTCCGGTTGGGTCACCGATGCAGTAAGCGGTGACTTTTTAATCGGCTCCAACATACTTTTATACCGTGACAGTCTATCCATTAACTCACAGCCACTAAAAGGGGCGGCAACTAATAATTTAGGATTTTATGTGCTTTCTGATATTCCTAAAGGTAAGTACGTTATTGTTATTAGGAACATTGGTTATAAAACACTGGCAAATGAAATTAACAACACAATTGAAAAGGGTTCTCTTCGTTACAACGCAAAACTCACTCCGGAAAATGTTGAACTTGACGAGATTGTAATTGAAGATAAAAAAACAGAGGAAGCGGTAATAAGCACTATTGATATTCCGGCAGAGTTATTGTCACAACTTCCTTCAATGAGTGGCGAGGTACCAATATTTAAAAGCTTGGAAATGATGCCCGGAGTAAAAACAGCAAGTGAATTATCAAGCGGGTTGTATGTTAGAGGAGGGTCACCAGATCAAACTTTGACTTTGCTTGATGGAGTTATTTTATACAATCCATCACATCTCGGAAATTTTTCCAGCACTTTCAACACCAATGCTTTGCAGAATATCAAACTGATTAAGGGAGCATTTCCCGCAGAGTATGGTGGTAGATTATCAAGTGTGCTCGATGTAAAACTGCGTTCCGGTACACAGGAAAAAGATAAGCGAATGCTAAGTTTAGGTACGATCAGTTCAAACTTGATGCTTGAAGGTCCGGTAAACCCGAGTTTGACTTACATGATTTCCGGTAGAGCAATGTATTACGATTTTTATCAAAAGAATTTTAATAAAAATACTACTAGTCCGTATTACAACTATTATGATATAAGCGGTAAAGCAACTTACAATATTTCTGAGAGCAGCATTTTATCAATAAGCGGAATTTATAATAAAGATAATTTTAGAAATCCTAAAAACAGTCCGGATATTAAATACGATATAGGCTGGCAAAATTCATCATTTAGTATAAACTGGCTGCAAATAAATTCTAAATCATTATTAGTGAATGCAATTTTAAGCTACGTAAATTATCAATTCCGTTCATTGATACAAAGCGATACTTCCGCATTCAGCAGCTCCGATTATTTTTCCAATTCAAAACTCAACGACTATCTGATCAAAGTAACCGCCGAATCGAATTTGCGATCTACACATAAATTTAAAGCCGGCTTTGAAATTACGATGCATGATTTTAATATGATTTACGCAGATTTTTATAACGAGTTGTTTGAAACTGATCCAAATGCAAGCACTGATATTTTAGCAAATGAAATGTCATTTTTTGTTCAAGATGATTGGGAAATATTTCCCTTTTGGAAAGCAAACTTAGGCGGACGGTTTTACTACTTTTTAACAAACGAATACTTAAATATTGAACCGAGAATTTCAACAGTATTTTTCTTAAATGATAATCTTCAAATAAATGCTGCATATTCTATTGCTCATCAGTTTCTTCATCTAATTACGAGGAGTGATATTTCATTACCCACCGATTTGTGGTATCCATCAAAAGATAATATCAAACCTAGTAAATCAGAGCAATACGTAATTGGTATTGATTCCTACTGGTTTAACAAAGTTTATCGATTTTCTGTTGAAGCATATTACAAGAGTATGAAAAATTTATATGAACTTAAATCTGCTTCAACATTCCAATTACGAGAGCCGATTAATAAACAATTTACTGAAGGGGAAGGGGAGGCATATGGATTGGAACTATTTCTTAATAAGCGTGCAGGGAATATTACCGGGTGGATTGGTTACACACTTTCGTGGACGAGAAGAAAATTTGCTGAACTAAACGCCGGCAGAATATTTAATCCCCGCTATGATAGAAGGCATGATGTTTCTTTTGTACTCGCATATAAGTTCAATGAGAATTTAACTTTTGGCGCAACATGGACCTACGCAACGGGACAAGGATTTACATTGCCAAGCGGTCAATATATGTTCTCAACCAATACTATTAATCCAAATCAAGAAATACAATATAATTATACCGAAAGAAATGGATACAGATTACAGGCTTATCATAAATTAGATCTAAATGCGGCATATAAATTTAAATGGTCGGATGTGCCAATTCAAATATATCTTAATTTCTACAATGTATATAATAGGGCAAATCCATTTTCACTTTATCTCGACTATGAAAATAAAGGAAACAGCGAACAGAAAATTGTTCTAAAGCAATTAACATTGTTCCCATTTATACCAACAGTTGGGGTGAACATTGAATTTTGAGGATAGTATGAAATATTTATTAGTGCTGCTGATTACTTTGTTCATGTTAATTGGCTGCGAAAAAATTGACATTGTTGAAATAAAACTTGTGCATACTCCTAAATTTGTTGTACAAGCGGAACTGATTGCCAATGAAAATTTTAGAGGCGTTACATTTACAAAAACACTTTCTATTAATGAAGAATTCGATATTAAAAAGGCTGAGATGACAAACGCTGTTACTTACTTAAAAATAAATGGCGTTCAAGTTGTTACATTAAAATATTTTAATAACGGGCTTTATAAACCGCTTGATGATCTTTGGATAGTTGAAGGAAACACATACGAATTATTTGCTAGGATTGATGATGAATTAATTTATTCAAAAACACAGGTCCCTTATAAAGCGGATGTAACAAACATTAATTTGACTGATGAAGAATATCTTGAAGCGAATATCATTGCGAAAGAATCAGAAGTTTACGGCAGCGTTTGGGCAATAAATACAAGCGCCGATCCAAATAATGCAATTATGGATAGTGATTTTCATTCAATTGTCAGCGCCTCAGAAGATAACATAAACACAGCTTTATGTAGAACATCAATTTTGCCTGAAATCTATCAGACCCTATACTACAAAGATTATTTGTTCATTCAAGTTTACTCTTTTGATCCCGCTTATCGCGATTACTTTAATACAAAACTTAGCAACCAGCCGATTCAAGATTCTTTTGCTCAAGGAGGCGGAATTATTAATTGGAATGTACATGGCAATAATACAATTGGATTATTTATTGGATTAACAAAAAGCGAAATGATTAAGGTCAATTAGAAAGTGATGAAATATCGAATCATATATATCGCTCTAATATTTTTGGGGATGATCGGATGTTTAGAAGAGCCGACGCCGCCAACGATAATTGATTCATTAGAAGATGGGGCAGAATTATTAAACTATTTTGAGACAAACGGTGATTTTATAAACTCACCGGAAATGCCTTCTCTTGTTACTGTTGAGGATGTATTCAATAATTCTTCAAATTATTTAATTGTTGATGTTCGTAAGAAAGAGCAATATGCATTGGGAAATATTGACGGCTCAATTCAAAAAGATCCCCATCTGCTGGTTAGCTTTTTAGATTCAATAAATTATGCAGCATTTGATAAAATAGTATTAGTAAGTAGAACCGGTGAGGCTTCCTCATTTTACAACTGCCTGCTTAGATTGCTCGGTTATAGCAACACATACTCAATGAAGTTTGGAATGGCAATGTGGAATTCTGATTTTGCATCAATATTTTTAGGATCAAACTACTGGACAACCGGTAATTATAATTGGCAGGATTTAAGCGGAGCATATTTAAACTTTAATGATGTTGACTATGAGCCAGGAAATTATAACTCGTTACCGAGCATATCATATTCACAAAATGGTTTAGATATAAACGGGAAGATTAATGATCGAATAATGCCACTCTTTAACTTAGAATTGAAAGAGAGAGAGATTAATAAATTTTCGTCTTTGGATGATCTAACAGATAATTCTGTGGTGAACTGCTCGTTTGAAAGTATATATCAAAATTATAATTCTTCTTCAAATTCATTTGATGGAATATACCTAATGTTTTACGGTCCAAATAGAATGTACAGACCGTTAGATTACCCGAAAGGATTTACGGGAATACTGCCCAATCATCCGCCTGCTTCAGTTTGGTACAGCGCTTCGCCCGATCCCTCAATTACAAGTTTAGAAAATCTACAGACAATCCCGAATGATAAACTGATAACCGTCTGCAGTACTTCAGGAATAATTAGCGCTTTTGTTACTGCGTACCTTAGAACAATGGGTTATAATGCGAAATCAATTTCATTCGGAGCAAGTTATTTTCAGCATGACACTCTTTACAATAGACCAAACTTAAGAGAATATTTATTTAGGGAAGATGCTGTACAAAACTATCCTTATATAGTTGGTGAGGATTGATTGAATAATAATTTATACAAGTAATTAATATTTAAATGAAAATTTTAAAGCTCATATTAATTTCAATCCTTTCAATTGCTTTTAGCGGATGCTTAGACGATCCTGCTCAATCAAATGTAATAGATAATCTTGAAAGTAGTGCGGAACTAATTAATTATTTTGAAGTCAATGGCGACTATGTTAATTCTGAAGCAATGCCATTCGTAGTTACAGTTGATGAGGTTAGTAATAACTTGTCTGATTATTTATTATTTGATTTAAGAAGCGAAGAACAATTCTTGGTCGGTCATATTGAAAATGCTGTGAATGTTAAACATAATAACCTCGTAAGTTTTATTGAATCATTAGATAATAGTAATTCTAAACAAATTGTTTTAATAAGTAGTACCGGAGAGGCAGCGGCATACTACAATTGTCTTTTAAGGCTACTCGGGTTTTCAAATACTTTTTCAATGAAGCACGGCATGGCAATGTGGAATAGAGATTTATCATCTAGCTGGTTGAATTCAATTAGAAGTTACGATGATTTTGGAGCAAACATAATAAAGTTCAACGATGTGAGTTATAAAAAAGCTGACCACACCGAATTGCCGAAAATTATTTATTCCAGAAAAACATTAGATATAACACAAAAAATTAGAGAAAGAGTTCTTCCTCAATTTGAAATTCAATTCAATGAAAGAGAAGTGTCAAACAGTTCACCTTTGGATGATCTTTTTAGCAATACTTCTGCCGGAATATCTTTTGAAAGTCTCTATCAATACATCAATGAAGCCGATAGTACATTCAATAATATTTACGTTATGTGTTTTGGAAGTTATTATTTATACCGCCCGGTCAATTATCACATGGGTGAAAAAAATAGTCATCCCCCGACAACAGTTTGGTATAACAATTCACCGGATGAATCTGTTAAAAGTGTTAATTATTTGCAGACAATTCCAAGTGATAAGGTGGTAGCGATTTATAGTAATTCCGGAATTGAAAGTGCCTATCTAACAGCATACTTGCGAACGATCGGATATAATGCAGTTTCAATTTTATTTGGTGCAAATGGGTTTCATTACAACACTCTGCTTACACGACCGCAGCTTTGGGATTTTATGTTTAGAGAAGATGATATTCGAAATTATCCTTATGTTGCAGGAAATTAAAAATTGTTTTCTATCAATTTTTATTTGCGCGCATTTGTCGTATAGCAGATAAATAATTAACTTTCCTAACATTAATTTACTTCGGATATTTCTCTTCAATCATTCAAATATTGGTAATTTCTAATATGAATATAGTATCAAAGTATTTTTCGTGGCTGCAGAAGGATAATCCTACCGGAGAAGTTGAGCGTTATCCTGAGATAGATGAATTCGGTCAAACTTCAGTAAAAGGAATTTTCATTGCCGGTGACTTAACTGGAATACCTTTACTAAAACTTGCTGCAGAGAGCGGTAAGGAAACTATTCAATCAATTATCAAAAGTGATGAATTTAAAAAACAAAAAGACGAAATAAATGATTCATCTATTTATGATGTTGTTATTATTGGAGCGGGTCCTGCAGGTATAGCAGCCGGTATTGAAGCTGAAAAAGAAAAATTAAATTTTGTAATTCTTGAATCCGCGCAAAAGTTTAACACGATAATTAACTTCCCCAAAGGCAAGCCTATTTATGCTGAGCCGGATGATTACGAACAAAAGTCTGAAATAAAAATTAATGACGGAACAAAGGAATCACTTTTAGATGATTTAGCTGAGCAGACAAAAAAATACAATCTTCCTATCAAAGAAGGAATAGCCGTTGAAGCAATAAATAAAAATGGCGACATATATAAAATTCATACAAATGAAAATACTTTTAACTCATTGAGAGTTTTACTCACGATTGGTAAATCCGGCAATGCCCGTATGCTTAACGTTGAAGGGGAAAATTTGCCAAAGGTTTACAACAGGTTATTTGATCCGCAAGATGCAGAAGGGCATGATGTATTGGTTGTAGGCGGCGGCGACTCTGCACTTGAAACCGCAATAGCAACTGCAGAGTATGCGAAATCAGTTACAATATCTTACAGAAAAAAAAAATTTTCACGACCCAAAGAAGGCAATGAAGAAAAGTTAAAAAAACTGGAGAATGAAGGAAAGGTTAATATTAAGCTGGGTACTGAAGTAAAACAGATCAAGGAAAATTCAGTAATTCTATTGGATGAAAATAAAAATGAAGATGAAATAAAAAACACGATGGTCTTTACAATGATCGGCAAAGAACTGCCGGTCAAATTCTTTAAGCGAAGTAAGATCAAAATGGAAGGGGAGTTATCCATCACGGCAAAATTACAATTTGCTTTACTCTTGCTTGTCTCCGGCGTTATTTATTTTGGTAAAAGCAGTGCTGACTTTTACAAAAACTTTTTCGGTAAAATGGAAAACTGGAGTGATGCTGCATCAAACTTATTTACAGTGGAGTTTTGGTACAAATTTGTTACTCTGCCCAGTGTACTCTTCAGCTCATTATTTTCTGATAGTATAAGAATTTGGAATGTTACTAAATATGTAAATGCAAGTATTGCATACTTTACATTTTTTGCTGCAGTGATCCTGGGCTTATATCTACTTGTAAAATTTATTAAAGATTACTACAAGTCATTCGCGTTAGATTGGAAAATCTTCAAATACTCTTATTTCATTTTTATTGGAATATTCTTTTCAGTTATCTTTTTCGGCGGGAGATATTTTGGATTAGAACTATTCGGCAAATCACAAGGATTTTATTATACAGCACTTTACTCGGTTACAATTTTAATTTTTGGTTTACGTAGAATGAAAATGAAGCCGACCAAGTACATTAAACTTCAGACTTGGTCATTGATTCTAATTCAAGTTTTGCCATTATTCATTCTACCGGAAATAGTTTTTCCATGGCTTGGCAGCATCGGTGCGCTTGGTTCCGCGGATGGCTTTGTTTTTACACAAGTGTTTCCAAAAGAAAGTTATTGGCGGTCATATGGTTTTATTCTTGCTTGGCCTCTAAACTTCAGCAATTTATATAATGGTAACATCACAACGTTTTGGCTCCTCTTCAGTCTATTTCAAACATTTGTTGTTATACCTTTAATAGTTTATAAATGGGGCAAAGGTGCTTACTGCGGCTGGATTTGTTCATGCGGTGCAATGGCTGAAACACTTGGAGACGAATACAGAACTCTAGCTCCACACGGACCGAAAGCAAAAAAATGGGAAAACTTTGGACAGTGGGCATTGCTTGCTGCATTTGTTATTACGGGAGTAAAATTACTAAGCATACTTTACAATGTCAAAATACCGATCATCAATGAAAAAGTATCATACGTGGCGGATTTCTTTCACAAGTTTTATTACATAGGCATTGATGTAATTTTTGCCGGCGTTCTTGGTGTTGGCGTTTATTTTTTTTTAAGTGGAAGAGTTTGGTGCCGGTTCGGCTGCCCGCTTGCCGCGTTGATGCACATTTATGCACGGTTCACGAAATACAGAATTTTATCGGAGAAGAAGAAATGTATTTCCTGCAACATCTGTACAAAGGTTTGTCACATGGGTATTGATGTTATGAGTTTTGCAAACAAAGGAATTCCAATGAATGATGTGGAATGTGTGCGATGTTCTGCATGTGTCGTAAATTGTCCTACGGAAGTGCTCTCGTTTGGAACACAGCCGAAAGCTGATACTGACAATGAATATTATAAGAATAACGAACAGCCGTTTTATAAAGAAGGTGATTGGCGCCGAGGGTTATGAAAATAAAGCTTAATTCTTATTCGGCTTTAAATAAAATACCATCATTGTGGGAATATCATTTTCTTTATTAAATTTGAATTAAGAAATAATAATTGATCCATAAAAGGAATTGAAATGAGCAAACTTGAAATAAAATTTAACGATGAACTAAAACAGATACTTGAAAAAACATTATTAAAAGTTAACGATCAAAAAATAGTTGAAAGAGTTTGGCAAAGAGATCATACAGTTTGGAATGATGATCAGACAGAAATATCAAACAGACTTGGGTGGCTTGACTGTCCTGAAGAATCTAAAAAATCGATAGATGAAATTAATGAGTTCACAGAGAGCATACTAAAAGCCGGATTCAAAAAAGCATTGCTGCTCGGAATGGGAGGATCAAGTTTAGCGCCTGAGGTTTTTCGATTGACATTTGGAATAAAAGAAGGCTACTTGGAATTAGGTGTGCTCGACAGTACTCATCCGGATGCAGTTTTGGATTATTCGGAAAAGTTCAAACCTTCTGAAACTCTTTACATTGTTTCTACTAAATCGGGCGGAACCATTGAGACAATATCACTAATGAAATATTTTTACAATTTTGCACAACGCAATCTGGGGAAAAAGCAAGCTGGTCAGCATTTTATTGCTATAACTGATCCCGGAAGCGGATTGCAAAAAATGGCAGAGGAATTAAATTTTAGAAAAATATTTTTAAATGATCCGGATATTGGGGGAAGATTTTCAGCACTCTCCTTGTTTGGATTAGTCCCCGCGGCGCTAATCGGAATTGACATTAATAAAATAATTGAAGCAAGCAGCAAGGCAGCAGAAAAAAGCAAAATTAAAACAGCAGACATCTCATCAAATAATTATGCAGCTCTTCTCGGAGCGGCTATGAGTATTCTTTTTAGTGATGGAAAAGATAAACTCACTTTTGTTCTATCCGATAAACTAAAACACATTGGCGTTTGGATGGAACAGTTAATTGCCGAAAGTACGGGTAAAAACGGCAAGGGTATTCTACCCGTTGATGGTGAAAAAATTCTTGATGCTGATCTTTATGGAACTGACAGAGTGTTCGTTGAAATGAGACTTAATGATGAAAGTGAACATGAAAGTATTACAAATTTAGTTGCTGTTGGAATGCCGATCATTCAAATAACGTTAAACAATATTTATGAATTAGCGGAACAGTTTTTCAATTGGGAATTTGCAACGGCGCTTTCCGGTGCTCTTATGGGTATCCATCCGTTCGATCAGCCGGATGTTGAATCTGCAAAAATCCGTGCGAGAGAAATGATAAAGGCATATGAATCTGAAGGTAAGTTGCCAAGTTTTGAATCTGCATTTGCTGATGGAGAAGTTTCCGTTTATGGAAATATCCAATCGAATAATTTAAAAGATGCACTTGATGAATTTCTATCTATAGCTAAAGAAAATAGTTACGTATCCATTCAAGCATTTGTAAAACCCGATGAGAAGATTGAAGCACAATTACAAAAGTTTAGAACCGGAATACTGCATAAATATAAAGTGGCAACAACTTTGGGTTACGGACCTAGATTCTTACATTCAACAGGTCAGTTGCATAAAGGGGATAGCGGCAATGGATTGTTCATACAAGTTGTTGATACTCCGAAAGAAGATGCTGATATTCCTATGAATGCGGGCGAGGAAGGTTCAGAATTTACGTTTGGCATATTAGTTAAGGCTCAAGCTTTAGGGGATAGACAAGCGCTGCTTGATAAGGGAAGAAATATTTTGAGGATTGAAATGCAAAACTTGCAAAAAATTCTTTCGTTATTATTTTAAGAATTTGGGCTTTTAAAGTGTCGAATTATTCAAACTTCAATACTTTACCAATTTCCATTAATTCATCTAAAAGTTGATCTGCAGTTATGAGTCCTCCGGTATCGATATCGAAACCAATAAACTCTAATCCTTCACCGATCCAGGTATTGCATGTGTTAAATAAATGATACTTTAAATTCGATTTATAAAATATCACCGCACCGCTCGGTCGCTTCGATGCGATAATTAAATTATCGTTTTCATCTTTTTCAAATGAATCCTTAATAAACTGACAGAGTTTTATTAGCTGAACTTTTGATAAAGTGACTTCAACACAATAATCAACCCACCGGAAAATGCTTTCAAATTTTGAGATCATTCCTGCAATTCGTACTACACTGGGTGTAGGGTAGAGTATAGCTTTTGCACCAAGATAAATATCATCACTTGGATTTTGAAAAAACTCCTCATCACCCCATCCGATATCGACAAAATTAAAATTCTTAAATTCTTCTAACGCAGGTATTTGATTTATTATCGAATCATTAATTTCAAATAAAAAAGCAGTATGCCACTCATCTTTGATTATATAAATTTTAACGGAATCAGGACCATAATAATTATTACTGTCCGATTTAGCAATTTGAATAATATTGGAGTACAAATCACTGTACAATAGAATTAAGACAATTAACAAATATTTTATCATAAAAAACATTGAAAGTAATAAAGTTGTTTATTATTTTAATATCAGAATAATAAATCTGAATAACATGACAGTAATATTTTCAAAAAAATGCGAGTTGGGACTCCAGGCAGTATTATTCCTTTCTATAAAGAAAGATAAAATGATATTAAATGCAACGGAGATCTCAGAAGAATTAAAAGTTCCTAAAGAATTTGTTTCAAAAGTATTACAAATACTTACAGAAAGCGGTATTGTGGGATCAAAAAAAGGGAAGAGCGGCGGCTTCTATTTAGCTAAACGACCAAGTCAAATAAAACTGATAGACATTGTAACTGCTATTGACGGAACAAGCATTTTTGAAAACTGCGTACTCGGTTTCCCAGGCTGTTCTAATGATAAACCTTGTCCGGTTCATAATAAATGGGGAAAACTTAGGGATGACGCATACAAGATGCTGAGTGAAGAAACTTTGGAACAGTTAAAAGAAAAAACTCTTCAGAAAATCCTTAATCTATAAAAATATTATTTTGGTTTTACTGGTTGAATTTTACCTTCAAGCAAATCCAATTCATCACTACTAAAAACTTCCTGTATTTTCTGAAATAATTCTCTCTCTTCAAGACGAATGTGGCTTTCCAGTTTTAAGCCAATATCATTCAAGTCTGCAATTATATTTCCTGAATTTTCTAAATTTTGAAACATACCTTTTAAAGTCTTATGCTCCGCAAGTATCTTTGTGATCAATTCGTCTAACGCTTTATCCCTTCCTTTTATAAACGGAAAGAGTATTTCCTCTTCGTTGCTGAAATGCTTTTCAAGCTCGCTGGTCCAAGCATTCATCGCATACTCAATTTTACCTTCTGTAGTTTGCGGAAGTGTCTTGTATGGTGGAGCATCTTTCTTTATTAATTGTGCTAATAAAAGACCGTGATGGTGATCGTGCGAAAGTGCGATTAAACAAGGGTGTCGTCTCATAATTATCTTTCTATTTTTTTGTTGCTAAAATAACTAAATCTTTACTTTCATTTGGATTGAATTCAGATTTGTTCAATCCGCCGTAAAACTCAACACTAAATTCACTTGAATTAAAAATAGACTGAAATAATTCTCTAGTATGAGGAAAAATCTCGGTCATGATCGAACCTTTCTTATCATTTATTTTATCTTCAAACTCAATTATAAAACTTATTTTATAATTTTCAATATCGTAGTAACGATTGATGTATAAAGATTCATCCTCTTTTTTATTAACTGGAAAAATTCCTTTACTAGGCAGCAAATTAAAATTAAGAATTTGAATAAGCAGTGAACCATTTGGAGTTAAATAACTGTAAATTAAATTAATTATTTCTCGTAATTCACTCTCACTGTTATTAGCTAAGCTGTTTCCAAGGGAAAGGATCAAATCATATTTCTTGGGAGTAGGATTAAATTCTTTTATCCCCGAGACAGAAAAATTAATTTCAGCATTAAATTTACTAGCATTTAAATTTGCTCTTTCAACCATTCCATCGGATTGATCGACAGCATCAACAGCAAGTCCAAGTCTGCTTAATGAAATTGAATCGATACCGGTCCCACATCCTAGATCTAATGCCGAAGTTTTCTTCCCGGTAAACGATTTAAGAAGATCAATTCTTCTTTCAATCGCGGTTTCAAAGTTGATCATGGAATCGTAAAAATCTGCAAGACGGTTATAAAATTCTGTGTTTGTCATGGTTTATAAATAGAAGGCTGCCGAAGCAGCCTTTTAAATTTAATATGTTTTGTGATGTATTCTCATTTCTTCTGCCATTTCTCTAATTTCACCAATAGATTGCTGCATAGCACTCCAGCCATACCATAGAGCATAATCCGGATTGGCGTGGAAAGTACCCTGGAATGTTCTATTGCGTTCTTCCAAAAACATTTTAAATAACTTCTGTTCTATTGAAGTTGGAGCATCATGGAAAGTTAATAGAAGGGGATACGCATACGGATATGATTCAGGCTTCTCAATTATTCCGTCTTTGTAAAGATCAGCAACAATGTTTATTGCTTCAGCCATTAGCTTATCGGCGTTTCTGATCATATCGTCGCCTTTTTGCAATTCGGCTTTAGCAAAGTTTTCTGAGTGACAATCACTGCAAACAGCTAGCATTTTATCTCGCTCTGTTTGCCATGCTTCTTGTGTAAGTCTTGCAACATCAGCGCCTTTAACAACATCTAACAATGCAGTTGCATTACCTTCAGGATCAAGAACACCGAGAGCTTTTAAAATTGTAACCCTGTCAGATGCCCATTGTTCATCTTCAGGCATTGGTAATCGAACTGCTAAAAATCCCCAAGCAGTTCGTACTTCATGATTACCATTAGGCATGTGGCATGTTTGGCAAGTTGGTGCAGGTGTGCCTTCCGGCAAAGTGCCGTTTTGTTTTAGTAAAAATCTAACTCCATGTTTTGACCCTGAATACATTTCCCATTGCGGATGATCGAAACCAGTGTGACAAGTTTGACATGCTTGAGGCTGCTGAGCTTCCTTAACCGAAAATGTGTGTCGCGTATGACAAGCATCGCACGAAGCGTGACCGAATACTGAACCTTCGGCTTTTAATTTTTTAATTTCTTCTTCTGTTTTAATTCCCTGCTTGTGGCAACCTCCGCAACCCTTCATGCCTTCAGTCATTGCAATAGGCTGGGCGTGCACGGTAGGCATAGCTTTCATTGCTGCCCACGCCAGGGCATGTTTACCCTTTTTGAATTGTGTTACCTGAGTATCATGGCACATTTCGCAAGTTTTGTACGTTGGTAGTTCAGCTTTCGCAAAATCTGCAGCAGTTGTGTGCTCTGATCCGTGACAAGTTTCGCAATCAACATCATTGTCAGAGTGTTTACTTAACTGCCAATCAGCAACTGCCATCGGCGTAACTTCCTTGTGACAATCAATACAAGTTTGGGCATTCAATGTATAGACCATCAATAAAAGAAAAGTAAATAATGAAATAACTGTTTTAATCATAGGGCTCCTCGTTGAAATTTAATACATAATTTATTAAGACGATTAGTATTCACTTTTGTACGAGTTGAACTTCTTTTAAAATTTCACCATTAATTCCAAGAACAACAGCGTTAACAGGAATTTGTCTGTCCGCATCCATAACCGCTTGTTGTGCCATTTGTGCTAATCCGCTGCAGCAAGGAACCTGCATAATTAAAACAGTTATCGATTGCAGATCTGATTCATTTATCATCGTTGTTATTTTTTCTAAGTATACTTCTTTATTAGTGTCAAGTTTTGGGCAAGCAATTGCAATACTTTTACCTTTCATATAATCACGATGTAGGTCTGGTGCGGCAAATCCGCAGCAGTCCGCTGCCAATAATAAATCTGAGTTGCGATAATACTGAGCATTTGGCGAAATTAAATGCAGCTGAATTGGCCATTGAGTTAAGTGCGAAGGTCGTTTTTCGGATTCATCTTCAATAATTTCTTCTGCATCAAAACTTATTGCTTGAGAGCCGGGACAGCCACTGAACTTTTGCTGAGGCTTTTGCTCATTTTCAGTTAAGGGATTTGGAATTCCTTTTTCAATTAAATATTCCAGAGCAATTGTTGCATATTCAAATTCTTCATGATCTCTAAGATGTTCGAGATGCGCCTTGATAACATTTTTGCCGCCTTTAACAATATAGTCCATAACTTTTCTTTCATCATAAGGCTCTGCTTCACGTTCTTCTATTGTTAAAGCTCCGGTAGGGCAGTGACCCAAACAAGCACCGAGACCGTCACAAAAAAGATCACTCACAAGTCTCGCTTTACCATCAATTATTTGTAATGCGCCTTCGTGGCATTCTGGTACACAGTCACCGCAGCCGTCGCATCTTTCTTCATCTATATTTATTATTTTCCTTTTCATAACATTCCTTACTATTAGATTGTTAAACAGAATAAAAAATCTGATTCAAAATTATGAAAAATATAATAATAAAACAAACTATTTAAAATAGGATTAGAGGTGGGTTTTAAATTTGAAATGATAGACCATTGATACGGTTGATTCTTTTAAGAGGTCTAAGATAATTCTTGATTTTACTCCTTAAATAATTATGAAAATAATGATTATTAACTGTTTTGATTGTTTACTGAAGGGAATAAATAGCAATGTATTTTCAAAACATCAACAATTCATGAATTGTTTATCATTTGTATAGATTTATTAAAGTAAAAAATAAATTGGCAATTATTATAACATTTATTCCGAATTCTATTGCATAAAAGATGATCAGATGTTATTTTGTAATCAGAATTTATAATCTGTTTATGAGAAAGGATTCAAGTTTTGGAAAAAGTTTCAAAAATCATAAAAAATAAAGAAAAACCAGTACAAAAATATAGATTTATAATTCAGATACTTTTTGCACTTATTTGTATATGGATTGGGGTTGAGTTTTATTTATTCACAACTTACCTGGAATCGGGCGGAACAACTACTTTTTTTAATCGACCTCCCGGGGCTGAGGCATTTTTACCAATTAGTGCAATGATGAGTGTTTATTATTTTGTTCTTACAGGTGATATACATTCTGCGCATCCTGCTGGCTTTTTTATTTTTATCGCAATTGTAGTTGTCTCACTTCTTGTCGGCAAATCATTCTGCAGCTGGATGTGTCCTGTTGGTTTCTTATCTGAATTAGTAGGTGACTTTGGAGAAAAAGTTCAAAAAAAATTATTTAAGCGTAAGCTCCGTATGCCGAAAATTCTCGACTATCCATTACGAAGCATAAAATATTTACTGCTGGGATTTTTCGTCTTTTCAATTTTCTTTGCAATGACGAGTGCAGCTTTGAAATATTTTTTAGATAGCTCATACAATATTATTTCAGATGTAAAGATGTACTACTTTTTTGCCAACATTTCGCGTACTTCAATTATAGTAATTTCAGTATTGTTTCTTCTTTCAATTATTATTAGAAATTTTTGGTGCCGCTATTTATGTCCTTATGGAGCATTGCTGGGAATAATTTCATTTTTTAGTCCAACCAAAATAAAAAGGGATGCGGATAAATGTATTGACTGCTCACTTTGTACTAAAGCCTGTCAATCAAACATTAATGTTGAAAAAGTAAACGTTGTGTTTTCCGATGAATGTACGTCTTGCCTTAGCTGCGTCGATGCATGTCCGGTAGAAGATACTTTGTACTTAAAATCATATATTACAAAAAAGAAAATTAATAAAAAGGTAGTTGCCTTTGGAATTGCTGCCGTTTATTTTTTAATACTTGGTATTGGAATGGTAACCGGAAACTGGCAATCGCCAACCACGAAAGAAGAATATTTAATGCATTTCAAAAATAAAGAATCAATTGGACACCCCAGAAGCACAAAAGATATTAATAAATTAAACAAACTCACAGAAGGGAATGCTAATGAATTCAACAAGTAATTCTGAAAGCAATTTAATTAAGAAACTTGTTCCTCCTCCAAATTGGCAATTACCGGTTTTAATTTTATTCGGGATATTTGTTGGATTAGGAATGTACATCTTATACATCTCCAATGCTGTATCTTATTTATCCGATAAACCTGAAACATGTGTAAACTGCCACGTTATGGCTCCGCAATTTGCCACTTGGCAGAGAAGCAGTCATGGAAGAGTAACGAATTGTAATGATTGTCATGTACCTCATGATAATTTTGTACGCAAATATGCTTTTAAAGCAATGGACGGATTACGGCACGCAACAATGTTTACGTTAAGAATGGAACCTCAGGTAATTCAGATTAAGCAGGCGGGCAAGGAAGCTGTTCAAGAAAATTGTATTCGCTGCCATTCAAACAATATTCATCCAATTTCATTAAGGGCTGTTACAAACGCTAGCATCATTGATGAAGGGGATAGATATTGCTGGGACTGCCACAGAACTGTTCCGCATGGAAGAGTAAACAGTTTATCTTCTGCACCTTATGCGCGTGTTCCGGTTCCAACTTCTCCAACACCGGAGTGGATAAAAAATTTAACTAAAGACGATATTAAATAAAAATTATTAAAATCAATTAAAGGAAGAATTATGAGTTCAACCAGTGACGGAGCTAAAAGAAAACCCATAATGAACTGGGTACTGTTTATTGTTACAGTTGTTGTTGTTTTTCTAATAGGATTATTTGCTTCATCAATTTTAGAAAGAAAAGTTGAAGGCGCTTACACATTACAAATGGTTAAACCAATCCCTGAAGGAGAAATGAGAAACGAAGTTTGGGGTGCAAATTTTCCAAGAGAATATGAAACTTATATGAAAACGCTGGATACAGATTATGCAAGCAAGCATGGCGGTTCTCAGATGGTAGATTATTTGGAAAAATATCCTGAGTTAGTTGTTATGTGGGCTGGTTACGGATTTGCAAAAGATTATAACCAGGGAAGAGGTCACGGATACGCAATTGAAGATATTAGAAATACATTGCGGACAGGCGGAAACGAAGTTAGTCCTATGCCTGCAACTTGCTGGACATGTAAAAGTCCCGACGTACCGAGACTGATGAAAAAAATGGGCGTTAAAGAATACTATGACGGCAAGTGGACGGATCTGGGCGCAGAAGTAGTAAACCCGATTGGATGCGGCGACTGCCACGATAGTGAAACAATGGATCTTACAATTACTCGTCCTGCTTTAGTTGAGGCATTTGAAAGACAAGGCGTTGACATGAGTAAATTTACCCGAAACGAAATGCGTTCATTAGTATGCGCCCAATGCCATGTTGAATATTACTTTGATAAAAAAGGTCATGACGGCGTTCCGTATTTAACATTCCCATGGGATAAAGGTTTTAGTGCAGATGAAATGGAAGAGTACTATGATAACATTAATTTCAGCGATTGGACACATTCATTGAGCAAAGCCCCAATGCTAAAAGCTCAGCATCCTGATTATGAATTATTTATGACAGGCATTCATGCTAAGCGCGGTGTTTCTTGTTCTGATTGCCACATGCCGTATAAAAGTGAAGGCGGAGTTAAATTTACTGATCATCATGTTCAGAGTCCTTTAAATAATATTGCAAACTCATGCCAGGTGTGCCATAGAGAAGAAACAGAAAATTTAGTAAGAGATGTTTACGAAAGACAAGACCGACTTGAAGAATTAAGAGGAATTGCAGAAAGGAATTTAGCTGCTGCGCACCTTGAGGCAAAAGTTGCATGGGATAATGGAGCCACTGAAAAGGAAATGAAAGATGTTTTAACATTGCTTCGTCATTCGCAATGGAGATGGGATTGGGTTGCAGCAGCAAACGGTCTCGGTTTCCATTCACCTGTTGAAGCGTTAAGAGTAATTGGAACATCGATTGATAAAGCACAGCAAGCTCGTAAAGAGATAGCAGTACTTTTAGTGAAGAAAGGTGTCGGTTACCCTGTCAAACTTCCTGATATTTCAACAAAAGCAAAAGCTCAAAAAGCAATTGGTTTGGATATGGATTATTTGAATAAAGATAAGCAGGACTTTCTTAAAACCACCGCCGTTGAATGGGATAAGCAGGCAAAGGAAAGACAAGGTTCATTGAAAAAATATAAAGCTGAATAATTCAGTTTGAAAAAATAATAGCTCCGGCATTAATGCCGGAGTATATAATTTAATAATGGTCTGGCTTTAGCCAAATTATTTGTATTGTCCTGGGTTAAAACCCTATTTGATTTTAGTTTTATTAAGTCACCGACATAAATGTCGGTGCAATTAGAAATTATACCGGAGTTCATAGATGAAAAAAATATTTATAGTAATTTCACTTTTATGCTTAGTTTTTGCAGATGCATATCAAGCGCAGGATAATGTAAAAATCTCAGCACAAATTCGTCCACGATTTCAATTTGATAATAAAGACTTTACCGATGTCACAAGCGGTCAGTCTTTTACAGAATTACGTTCCAGACTCGGTGTTCAATTTACACCTTTAAAAACCTTAACAATATTTGCTCAGCTTCAGGATTCAAGAATATTCGGAACTGAACCTAGTACACTTGCAAATACTTCTAACGTTGATTTGCATCAAGCATATTTTCTATTAAAACAATTATTCAATTTACCAATTCACTTAAAGGCAGGTAGAATGGAAGTTGTTTACGGTCCTCAAAGATTAATGGGCGCTGTTGGCTGGAGTAATGTTGGAAGAAGCTTCGATGGAATTATTGTTACTGTTAAAACTGAAAAAGTTGAGTTTGATCTATTTGCGTTAAAGGAAACCGAAACTTTCAATGACGGTGACTCGCTTGATCTTCAGGTACTTGGATTGTATTCAAATCTTAACATAGCTAAGGATTATAAAATTCAGCCCTTCTTTATTGCTCAAGTAATGTTCCCGATTAATGCGCTAAGCAGATACACAACCGGTATTTACATTAGCGGCAGCCATGGCGGATTTTTCCATGAAGCAGAATTTGCGTTCCAGTTTGGTAAAATTACTCCCGATTCCTTGCAAAAAGATATTTCTGCAATGATGGGAGCCTTGAACATTGGATATAAAATTAATGCAAAGGTAAAACCAACTATAAGCGCGGGCGTTGATTATTTAAGCGGTGATGATGGAAGCGACCGAAGTAAAACTAAAGTGTTCAACACTTTGTACGGAACCAACCATAAGTATTATGGATTTATGGATTACTTCATTAACATTCCCGCAAATACACTGGGATTAGGATTGATGGATATCCATGGTAAGTTTTCATTTATGCCGGCGAGCATTTTAACTCTAAAATTTGCCTACCACATGTTTATGTCGGCAGAAGATTTTACATTGGTTGACGGCAGTACAACAAAGGAATTCGGTTCGGAGTTGGATGTAACGGCTATTCTTGATTACAACGAATATGTAAAATTTGAAACGGGATTTTCATTCTTTTCACCCGGCGATATCTTCAAACGGACAAGAGGTGAAAACACTGCAATGTGGTTTTACTTAATGGCGGTTGTAAGTATTTAAGATTTGCCCTTATGAACAAAAAGCAGTCTCACTCAGTTTTGTGCGGCTGCTTCTTATACATTTTTTATAATTGTTAATAAATGTTATCGTAAAAGTTAGGTTAAGTATAAATCAATTAGTTCTTCTTTCGACCAAAATTTCTCTTGAAGTAATGTATCCCCAGAATGAGATTTATTAAGTTCTGCACTAATAAAGTCAAATTTATTTGTAATCATCTCTTTCCATTCTTGGTAGTAAACATGCCTAATAACGAATAAAACGAACCCCAAAGGAGAAATATTTTTATTCAAAGGAATTCTAATATTATTTAAATGACCGATGTGTAAATGTGATACTGAATGCACCAATGGCTGATAATTCGTAAAATCTAAATCATATCTTAAAGTTACGAAGTTTGAAATTAGTTCTTGTTCGCTTAAGAACTGTTGGTACTCTTCCTCAAACAATGAACCAAAATCTGCAACTGACTCTTTTAATTCATTAATCCCAATCTCGTTTAATAGATAGTCTTTATAAGAAACATACTCAACAGGGTTTTGAAAAAAAGAGTATCTAATATTTACATTTTTACCAGGGTGAAATTCAAACTGAAAGAAAGATTGATCATTGAGCAGAAAATCAAAATCATAATTAGCGAGACCAGTATTAAATACCTTGAAATAATTTTCTTTAATTGAATTCTTTTTAAATTCTGCAGATACACCAGTATCAAACAATGTCTTAATGCCGCACATTCTTAAAAGACCAAACTTTTTTAGAACAAATGATATGCGATTATATGAAACTTTAAAACTAGAGATATTCATTTTTTCTTGAAAAATTTTAACTTTAATTGATCAACAATTTCATCTTTTGAAACACCACTTTCTTTTACTAAATCATCAGCAATTCTCTCAATTTTGTTTAAGAGTTTTTGACGTTTATCGATTTCTTGTCTGATGGTGATTACTTCTTTTTCGCTAGGCTGAGTAAATTTTAATTTATAATTATTTGCTTGCAATGTTTCTACTTCCGTTCTACAATAATCCACGAAGTCTCCAACACCAGTCAATGTAACCCAACCTAAACTTCTTGTCATTGCTGTAAATATTTTATTCCTTTCAATAAGACTATCCTTCGCTGAAAAAACTGAATCTATACCTGCGATGTAAATACTACCAGATTCATTACCCTTTGCTCTATAAATTGTAGAAAGAGTGACATGATCCGTTACCTTGAAGAATTTATTTTCTGAAACCACATTCAACAAATTAAAGGATTTGATTCCTTCCTTATTTAACCTCTTTTCAATATAATTGAAGTAAACTTTGACATTTAAATTATCCATACAAATTACGCTTATGTCCTCTGGATTTAACTCTTTTTTTAAATCTTCCAAAATTGATTCTACTATATAATCTAACTCATCTTTAAATTCATCAGCTTTGTATATCTTTATAATATCCTCAGTGTCCAGTAATTTATCTTTAATAATAGCGTTGTTGTTTTCAGGTCTACCAATTATCATTTTACTTCCATCAGAGGAATCACCTTTTTCAACGTTGAAACCTAAGCTTTCCCAATGTTCATTATTTTCCAATCGCTGAATCATGTGATATTTACCATTATGACTTTTATTGTAAATGCCTAAACCAAGCGAAAATGCTGTAATTAAAATTTTTCTAGGATTTCTATAACATTTATGCAATACAATATCTTGCAATTCTTCATCTTTTTTTGAAAAATCTATATAGTAATTTCCATCAGGCCCTTTCCCAAAAGTCTTCTTCTCATTTTGCAGCTTAATATTAAGAATATTTTGGAAATCGTCATATGCCCACACTACTCGATTTCTTTTAGTAATTTTCCTACATATTCTATAAAAATTAGGTGGAAAATCCTGAGCTTCATCCATCAAACAATAATCATACTGTTTAATTAAATTAATTTGATTTAACTGTTCACACACATAATCAAAAGGATCCGCAGGTCTTTTAGATTTAGCTTCAGATAAATTTATGGAAGGGATATTATTTAATTTACAAGCATTATAGTAAACGCCTTCTATATACCTTCCACCCCAAGCATGCATTATTAAAATTTTATCCCAATTTGGATCTCTATCAGCAAATTGTCGATAGAACCTTGTTATTAAGTTTTTAACTATATCATTTAAACTCTTTGTGTAATAAGTATATAGAACGATGGCATCAGGATTTTGCAGATGGATAATTGCTGCTTTCATTGCAAGTATTACAGTTTTACCTGATCCAGCTAGTCCTCTTATTCTTTGTGCGCCATCAACTATGAAAAGTGCTGCTCTTTTCTGTTCAAGATCAAAATTATAGATTTCATTTTCTATTGCTGATAATATTGCCCCTTTAGAGTTTTTATAATCAGAACTATTATCTAGTTTTCTATCTTTATGCTTAGGAATGGCCTTAGAACCTTCGATAGAAGCCTTTAAATCTCGGAATTCAGTTCTGGACAATAATCCCTCAATGAATGAATCTGAAATTATTTTTTCAAGTTGATTATCGTTTAAAATTATATCAAATTCTTTGCCTTGGGGAGGTTTGCCACTAAAATTGTTCAAATAGATTAAAGGTGTTATGTCAAATTTTAATGACCTTCTTGTTTTTTGTAAATTGGGCGATTCTTTAAGTATTTTTGAGAAAATCAATCTATCTACTTCGGCGAGTTTTAATTCATATTCACCTAAATTGAAATTCTCTCTTTGAGAACATTCAATACATTGGAATATGAAAACTCCATGTTCCCTGCTCATAAATATTACATTTGCAGCAATTGTTGAAATACCATCTGATTCAGGATAAATAGGAAACTGATGATAAATTGTAGAATCTGTAAACTTTAATTTCGAATCAAGTTGATAAAAAGCTGTCAACAAAGATCTTGCGGCAGGTTCTTTTTTTACAAGCGTCTCATTAATGTTTTTTTCGATCATAGCAAATTGTAATTAATGCAACGCCTCATCGAATAATACGTTAACATTATTACCCTCATATATTTAAAAAATATAATTTTAAAATAAAAAAAAGTATTAACTAAAGTTGTAAAAACTAATAAAAATAAAAAGGATTTAAAATATTATAATTCGTATATAATAAAAGGTGAAGTCTATTTGACTAAACATAATGATAAGCTATTCAACTCAAACAACCGCACCACCACAACTCGAACCAGCCCCGGCAGTGCAGCCATAACAATGCTGCCCGGTAATTATCCTTCTCGATTTTAATTTCTCTGCATCAAAATCTTTTAAGTGAGTTGGCGCTCCGTGGTTTACATTTAATTCCAGCATCTGGTTAAAGTCGCAATCGTAAAGCTGCCCATCCCAGCTAACGGAAAGAGTATTTTTGCACATAACATTTGCCGCAGCAGCAGGATTAAACGAATCAACAAGTTTCTGCATGTATGCTTCATAGTTTCCTGTTTGAATCAAGTAATCAAGAAAACGGCTGATAGGCATATTAGTAATTGTAAATAGATTATTGAAAAAGACACCGAATTTATTTTGGAGCTCACGTTTGTAATCCTTCTCCAAACTTGTTTGCGAAGGGGGAAGAAATGCGCCAACCGGATTGTAAACAAGATTGAATATTAATCCCGAATCATCTTTACCGTATCCGAGGTCATTCAGCTTTTTCATTGCAGACATAGATTTTGCAAAAACACCTTCGCCTCTTTGCTTGTCTGTAAAACTTGCTTTATAGTAGGGAAGTGATGAAACAATTTCCACTTCATTATCGGCAAGAAATTCTGCGTAATCTTCAAATCCATTTGCCTCAAGTATAGTTAAATTTGAACGAACAATTATGTGCCGGTTCAACTTTTTAACTTCAGTAACGAACCACTTAAAATTAGGATTCATTTCAGGAGCGCCGCCGGTCAAATCAACTGTAGGAATATCAGTTTGAGATAAAGCATTAAGACAAAGCTGCATTGTTTCTTTCGTCATTATCTCTTTTCGGTCGGGACCCGCATCAACATGGCAGTGCTTGCAAACCTGATTGCACATTTTACCCAAATTAATTTGGAATATCTCGATGTCGCCGGCTTTCAAAAATCCCTCGCCAACCAACTCATATTTTTCATCAAAGTGGGGGAATGCGGTTTCCTGATTTATTACTTTTAATTGTTCATTTGCAATTGCGAGTTTTTCGCCAAATGCTTTCATACTTTTGTGTCGAGCTTGCATTAATATTCCTTTATTCAAAAATTAAAATGTTTAATAAATCATTCCGAAACTGTTTTTTAGTGAGGAATCTCCTACTTGAGACAAAGGAGATTTCTCTCCCGATAAAAACCATCGGTATCGAAATGACAATTTCTTAATTTATTTACATCGTTAATTTTTCATTTTTATTTTTCATTTGAACACCATGAACAAGTGAAGCACCACCGCGGATGGCACTTGCAACGTGAATTGCCTCAGTCATCTGTTCAAGGTCTGCACCTTTTTCTAAACTTGCCTCCGTGTAGGCATCAATACAGTAAGGACATTGAACAGCATGAGAAACTGCAAGGGCGATCAGCGCTTTCTCTCTCTCGGATAAAGCGCCTTCCGCAAAAACAGCGCCGTACCATTCGCTAAATTTTTTCCAAAGTTCCGGTGCGCCTTCCGCCATCTCGGCAAATTTCGGTAAATCTTTTGGATTGTAATAGGTTTCCATCAACTCTCCTGTGTAAAAAGTATTCATATTAATGATTTGGCTATTGCGTATTTAAATGCACTATAGCTTTTGTTGTGCTTTCGGGTATTTATTCTTTCCAAAATTCAATATGGTGATGATCTTCGATAATACCTGAAATAGTTTGAAACAAGGTTTCTCCCTTTTCATTTTTAGCCAATTCTATTCTATTTTTTACAGATTTTCTATTGGAACGATGGCATTTTTCTAATACCGACTTCAAATATTCAAGCGTGGCTTTATATCCGAAATCCGATTGGCTTTTTGTTGAATTGATCCATCGAACCACGATAGGCTGTTCATATTCATGCATTCCAAATCCACCTCTAAGCAAATCGTTGAGTGCATCTAAGTTTCGTCCTATTTTCCAGTTCAATCCTTTAGTAAAGATTCTTTCGATTTCATCATAGAAACCGCTTAGATCTGAAAACTTATTTCCATCTATTAGTATCTCTTTCATCTTGTTCACCTGAAGCATAATTATTTAGATAACGATAATAGCTTGAACAATATTAAAAAATAAATTTGTAAAATCTAATGGTAATATGATTGTACTTAATTACTTAAAAATTAATTTGTCATTCAGAGGAGTAGGGAGATGAAGAATCTTCAAGAAAATATTAGATGTAGATTCTTCATCTCGACAAAATACGTCTCGATTCTGAATGACAATTTTAAGGTGTTTAAATTATCAATCAATTTTAGTCAAGTACTTTACAATTTTGCAATTTTCACTAGTGGTTGATACTTGAATTAAGACATTTCATTTTGTAATTTTAGAGAAAATCATCCACATATAAAGTTTACATAAAAGTAAAGATTCGAGGGTCACATGAGTAAAGATTCGGAATCAAAGAAAATATCTAGAAGAAACTTTTTGGGCAAAGCCGGTACCGGAATTGTCGGAAGTTCGATATTGATATCATCAATTGGAGCGGCTGATAAATCAGGAACAGACCTTGCAGAAACCTCTCCTATTGATCCAAAAGAAACCGACATTTTACAATTTTGGGTTAATGGCAAGCTGCAAAAATTAAGGATCAATCCCTCTGCCACATTGGCAGAAATCCTTCGCGATAAACTAAATCTTACCGGAACTAAAATAGTTTGCAATCAAGGTGCTTGCGGCGGATGCACTGTTGTAATGGATAACAAAGCTGTGTATGCATGCCATATGCTGGCGTTAGATGCAGCCGGGAAAAAAGTAATTACAATTGAAGGATTGCTTGAAGGAGAGGAATTGCATCACCTTCAGGAAGCGTTCGTTGAAAAAGATGGTCTGCAATGCGGATTCTGCACTCCGGGACAAATCATGTCAGCTTACGCATTATTATTAAGTAAACCTAAGCCGAATCGAGATGATGTAATAGAAGCAATGTCTGGAAACATTTGCAGATGCGGTGCGTATCCAAAAATTCTTGATTCAGTTTTACTTGCAGCTCAAAACAAAAATTAAAATAATTTTAGCGGGAATAAAATGAGCCGGAAAATTATAAAATCGAAATATGATCTTTACGAAGAGAGAATTAATACCATTGCAGAAGTACCTTCGGAAAAAGAAAAACCTTTAGCGCCGAATAAAGATTTAAAATATGTTGGCAAAGATGTTAATCGGTATGACGGATACGATAAAGTAAGCGGAACTGCAATTTATACAATCGATAAAATATTGCCAAACATGGCTTTTGCTAAGGTTATGATCTCTCCGCATCCACATGCAAAAATAAAATCAATTGATGTGAGCAAAGCATTAAAGTTAAAAGGTGTGCTTCACATTATCACAAATGAAAATACAACCGAGATTCCCTGGTATTACAACACTTCAAAACTTTTTGATAAACATATAAGATACCAGGGCGATGAAGTAGCTTGCGTTGCGGCTGAAACAGAAAAAATTGCTGATGAAGCTCTTTCATTAATCAAAGTCGAATATGAAATATTACCGCATGTTGTAACAGCAGAAGATGCAATGAAAGAGAACGCTCCTAAAATTCATAACGATGGAAATTTTGGACGACCATCTGAATACACCCGCGGTGATTTTGATGATGGCATGAAGCAAGCAGAGATTACAATTGAAGATACATTTGCAACTCAAGTCGAAGTTCATAATCCCACCGAAGTGCATTGCAGTGTTGTTAATTGGGATGGGGATAAATTGACTGTTTGGGATTCCACACAAAGTATTTTTTCAATTCGAGATAATATTGCCTCAAGTCTCGGATTAGATTCAAGTGATGTTAGGGTAATTAAAAAATATATGGGTGGCGGATTCGGAAGTAAACTTGAAGCCGGAAAATATACAGTGATGGCTGCGCTGCTTGCAAAAAAAATTGGAAGACCGGTTAAAGTTGCGATGAACCGAAGAGAAATGAATTTGTCTGTAGGTAACAGACCTGACTCAAACCAGACAATTACAATCGGTGCAAAAAAAGATGGAACGTTGACGGCAATGAGTCACATTGCACATGGTGCAATGGGCGCTTACCCAAGCGGCGCTTCAAGCTATTGGCCCTTGCGTTCAATATATAAATGTCCAAACATAAAAATTGATAATAAAAGTATTTACATAAACGCCGGTCGTGCGCGACCTTTCCGGGCACCGGGACATGTTCAGGGAACATTTGCTTTTGAATCAATTATTGATGACCTTGCCTTGAAACTTGGAATGGATCCGATTGAATTACGCTTAAAAAATTATTCTGAAGTTGATCAAGATGGTGATGTGCCATATACTTCAAAACTGCTGAAGGAAGCTTATACAAAAGGCTCTGAAGCTATTGGATGGGATAACAGAAATAAAATACCGGGTGAACAAAATGGAGAAATAAAAACCGGTATTGGAATGGCATCGCAAATATGGTGGGGCGGCGGTGCACCTCCTTCGTATGCAACATTAAAACTGAATTCGGATGGCAGTGCAAAAGTATTTTCTGGAACGCAGGATATTGGAACCGGCACTTATACATTTATGCAGCAAATTGTAGCCGATGTTTTGGAAATCCCAATAGATAAAGTAAATGTTGATTTAGGCGATACCGGCACAATGCCATACAGCGGCGGTAGCGGCGGGAGTATGACAGCTCCATCTGTAAGTCCTGCAGTATATGATGCAGCCCTTCAGATGAAACAAAAATTAATTTCAAACGCGGCAGCAATTCTTGAAGTTGATGAAAGCAATATAGTTTATACATCAGGCACTATTTCCGCATTGAATGATTCAAGTAAATCAATAGCAATTAAAGATGTTGTTAGAAAAATTCATGAAAGAGTTTTAATAACCACCGGGGCTCGAAATGAGAATCCCGATGGATATGCAATCAATTCTTTCGGGGCGCAATTTGCAAACGTATCGGTTGATACAATGACCGGAAAAATTCGTGTCAATAAAATTGTGGCAGCGCACGATATCGGAAGAGTTCTAAATCGTAAAACTCTAGAAAACCAATTTCATGGCGGAGTAATAATGGGATTGGGTTATGCCTTAATGGAAAACAGAGTAATTGACAAATACACGGGAAAAGTTTTAACAACAAATCTGCACGACTACAAAATACCGACGATACAGGATATGCCTGAAATTGAAGTGATAATTGTTAGTGAAGAGGATAATTTAATTAGTCCAACAGGAGTTAAAGGGATTGGTGAACCAGCAATGATACCAACGCCTGGTGCTATAGCAAATGCAGTGTTCAACGCAATTGGAGTTCGGATAAAATCACTGCCAATTACTCCTGATAAAGTTTTAGAAGCATTAAATTCAAAATCTTAAATATTTATTTTTGAGGAATTGAAGATGAGAGATTTTAAATACATTCAGACGGAAACATTAAAGCAAGCCAGCAGCTTTTTAGGTAAGGAGAATAATAACTCTGCCATTTTAAGCGGAGGAACTGATTTACTTAGTCTGCTTAAAGAAAATATTTACACAAATGATAATGTTGTTAATCTAAAAACAATTCCCAACCTGGATAAAATTAATTACAAAAGGGGAGAGGGATTATCAATCGGGGCACTGGTAAAAATCAGTGATGTAGCAGAATCAAAAATTATCAGAGAAAAATTTACAGTATTAGCTGAAGCCGCCGGAGAAATTGCTTCTCCTCAATTGAGGAACATGGGAACTGTCGGCGGCAATATTTGTCAGAGACCAAGATGCTGGTACTATCGTGAAGATTTTGACTGCATAAGGAAGGGCGGTGGTGAGTGTTTCGCCTATGAAGGAGAAAATAAATATCACTGTATAATCGGTGGTGGACCTTGCTACATTGTTCATCCATCAGATTTAGCAGTTGCGTTTACTGCATTGGATGCAAAGGTGAAAATATTCTCAGGTGATTCATCACGCATTATTCCTATCAGAGATTTTTTCGTGCTTCCCAAGGATGATTATCTCTTCGAAAATATTTTGAAGGATGGCGAAATTGTAACTGAAATAATTATTCCGGAACCAATTGAAGCAACCGTAAGCAGTTATATAAAAATTAAAGAAAGAGAAACTTGGGATTTTGCTGTGGTTAGCGTTGCGGCAGTAATATCAAAAACCAGCAGCAAAATTAGTTCCGGCAAAATTGCTTTTGGCGGTGTGGCTCCAATTCCATGGACAGAAGAAAATGTAAATAGTCGATTTAAGAATATGGAGCCGAATAAAAGTGAAATTGAAAAACTTGCCAAGTCGATACTTTCGCAAGCGGAACCTTTGGAACAGAATAAATATAAAGTTATCCTGGCAAAAAATTTAACGAATAGAATTCTGAGTAATCTTTTTCTTTAGAATTGTGTTATTAGAATTGACGAAGTATAAACATTAAGCTAAGTTGAAAGATTTTGAGAGTGTTTGAAACAAAGATTATAGATCACGCTGAAGCAGCAGAACAAAATATATCCGTTATAAAAATTACAGCCGCATGGGCATTCAGCGAAGCGGCACTCGGTGGATTGCTTCATGCGCTTCACATTCCATTTACCGGATTGATGGTCGGCGGCGCTGCATGCATATTCATAAGTTTAATTGCCTACTTTTCTGAAAAACCCAAAGAAATATTACGCTCAACGGTAATAGTCATTGTCATTAAAGGTATCATCTCGCCCCACACTCCTTTAATAGCCTACTTTTCTGTGATGGGACAGGGCGCAGTCGGCTATTTGATCTTCAAAATGATCACAAATCATAAAATTGCCGCACTGCTGTTCAGCACTATCATAATAACTTTTTTTGGATTTCAAAAATTAATATTTCTAACAATTGTTTTTGGTAACGAATTCTGGAATTCGATAAATATTTTTACTAATTATATTATCGAACAATTTGCATCTGGGGAGTATGAAAGCAAAATAAATATCAGTTTTATCATAATTACCGGATATGGAATAGTACATTTTGTAGGGGGAATAGTTTTTGGAAAAATATCCGGAAACATGCCTATGAAGTTATTGACAATTGGAAATTCCGTTAATTTAGATGAAATGATCAATTTAGATATTAGAGAGGATTCTGTTCTTCCATCTAAAAAAAAGAAAAAAAAAGTAGTAAAATATTTCATTGGGATTTTATTGGTCACTATGCTGGCTGCATCCTATTTCATCCCTGATATTGAAGAGCAAACAAATACACGTATTCTTGTCATGTTCCTTCGATCAGTTGTAATATTGTTTTTGTGGTTTACTTTTGTTGGTCCATATCTTCGGAAACTGCTGAATAATTATACGGCTAAAAAGAAAAATCAATATGCTGATGAGATCGAAAAAATTGTTGATGTATTTCCTCTTTATAAAAAATATGCGGCATACAGTTGGAAAAAGAGCAATGAGTTTAAGGGAATAACAAAAATTAAATCATTCTTTAAACTGCTATTTGGAATGCTTTTACTGGAAAGCAAATCCAATGGATAGACCACTTTATTATTACACTGGTCCCGTGCAGACCGGCAAAACAACAAGAGTAGGTGAATGGGCTTCACAAAATAATTGCAGCGGAATTCTTGCACCAATAATAAATGGCAAGCGACATTTGAGGGATATAAAGAGCGGCGAAGAAAAATTACTGGAAAGCGAAGCTAATAGAAATACAATATCGATTGGGAAATACAATTTTAAGAAAGAAGTGTTTGAATGGGGAAGGCAAAAACTGATTGCTGAATATGAGTCTGAACCGGAGTGGTTAGTAATTGATGAATACGGAAAACTAGAATTACGGGATGAAGGAATAGAGCCGGCAATAAGCACGATTATTAATCATTGGAAAATAGATAAAAAAATTAAACTACTTATTATAGTAAGAGATTATTTGGTTGATGATTTCATTAAAAAATTTGATAACGGAATTAACTTTATAGAGCTCAAGATTTAACTTTAAAGATTTTATTCATCATAAGATGATAATGTCTTTAGGGCAAATTTTCAGTATATTTATATCTGAAAAATTTATTGTAATGATAAGGAGAAAACTGTGAATTGGAATTGGGAAACAGAGAATGAAGATTATTTGAAGCGTACAATTCAGCGCTGCCAAGATAATAAAATAATACTTCCAACATTTAATGAACTTAAAAATCCTAAAACTATTCCTACCGCAATTAAAGAAAAATTAAAGAACATTGACATTAACGAAGTTCACCCCCTTAATCTTTTTAGGATCAATTGGCGAAATGATATTACGACCGGCGGCATTGGTGATATAAATTATTTAGAAATCCCCAAAGAGATCACCGGGGTAAACGCAAGAATAATTGGATTAATTGGGAAGCATTTTCCGACCGGTGCGCATAAAGTTGGTGCGACTTACGGATGCTTGGCTCCTTATATGGTAACAGGAAAATTTAATCCCGATTACCACAAAGCAGTTTGGCCATCGACCGGGAACTATTGCAGAGGCGGCGCGTTTAATTCTGCACTGCTTGCAGTTCATTCGGTTGCAATATTGCCCGAAGAAATGAGCAAGGAAAGATTCACCTGGCTTAAAGAAATCGGTTCGGAAGTGCATGCAACTCCCGGTTGTGAAAGTAATGTAAAAGAGATTTATGATAAATGTCATGAACTGGTTGCAGAGAGCGATGAGTATTTAATTTTTAATCAATTCGATCAGTTTGGAAATTCAATCTGGCATTATGAAATTACCGGTTTTACAATTGAAGATCTGTTCAATAAAATTAAAAATGAAAACGACAAATTAACAGCATACGTTAGCGCAACAGGATCAGCAGGTACGATTGCGGCAGGCGATTACTTGAAAGAAAAATTTCCTACAATGAAAGTTCTTGCTTCCGAGGCTCTCCAATGTCCAACATTATTAATGAACGGTTTTGGAGCTCATCGTATTGAAGGAATTGGCGATAAGCATATTCCATGGATCCATAATACAAAAAATACTGACTTTGCCTGTGCTATTGATGACGATCATCCAATGCGTGGATTAAGATTATTCAATGAACCAAAAGGACACGAGTATTTAAATAGTATTGGCGTAGATGAAAAAATAATTGCGCAATTACCTAAACTAGGCATATCGTGTATTAGTAATTTGATCAGTTCAATTAAACTTGCTAAGTATTACGAGATGAATGAGAACGACGTTATCTTTACAATCTTTACTGACTCAGCTGAGCTTTATACTTCAAGACTTGAGGAAATGAATGATGCACTGGGAAGTTATTCAATTAAGCAAGCTGAAATTGACTGGAATATTACGCTGAAAAATCAATCTATTGATTACTTAAAAGAGCTTTCATATTATGATAGAAAGGCTGTACACAACTTAAAATATTTTACATGGGTTGAGCAGCAAGGTAAGGATGTTGAAGAACTTAATGCTCAGTGGTATAATGAACAATACTGGAAGGAAAGATTCTCTGTCGTTGATGAATGGGATGGTTTGATCAAAAAATTCAATGAACAAGTTGGAATAGAAATTTAATTATATATGGTTGATCAAAGAAAATATAAAATTGTAAACGCTTGGATCTGTCAGGTAGTTTGTAATCAGATCATTCCAACATTTGGTGATCTCCACTTTTCCAATGGCAAGATTGATAAAATTGAAAAGCGAGATTTTAAGCTTCCGTCAAGAAAAATAGAAAATGATGAAAATGTTTACAATGCCGAAGGTAGAGTATTAACCCTGCCCCTCGTAAATTTTCATGATCACATTTATTCCAGACTGGCAAAGGGATTGCCGCTATCAGAACCGATGGATACTTTTCAAAATATTCTTAAGAATCTATGGTGGAAGCTTGACCTCGATTTAGATCTGGACATGGTTAGTGCTTCCGCAAAAATGGCTGGTGTTGAATCTATTAAAAATGGTGTCACATATATTTTTGATCATCATGCATCACCTTCAAATACCTTAAATAGTCTGAAAACTATTAAGGATGAACTAAATAGTTTTGGTTTACGCGGAATTTTATGTTTTGAAACTTCTGATAGAAATGGGAAAGTTAAAACCGATGAGGCATTAAAAGAAAATTTAGAGTTCTTCAAAAATAATGTTAATGGTAATTTTCAAGGATTATTTGGACTGCACGCTTCTTTTACCATTGATGACGAGACCTTAGTATCTGTTCGCGAGCTTATCAAATCTGAGGATGTCGGAATTCATATTCACGTGAGCGAAGATGAAAGTGATAATGAAATTAGTCTTGAAAATTATAATGCTTCACCAATTCAAAGACTTCTTAATGCTAAGCTATTAAATAATAAAAGTATTATCGCTCACGGACTTCACATTTCACAAGCTGATTTTAATTTTATAGTAGAAAGTAAAAGTGCAATTGCTTATAGCCTGGATTCCAATCTTAATAATTCAGTCGGTCTTCCCGATTTCAGAAATGTACCTAATGAGATTCCAATTTTGATTGGAACCGATGGCATGCATGCTAATATTGCTAAATCAATGAAGCAATACTTTCTTCTCAATCGTTACAAAGGTAAAAGTTTTGATGATGCTTTTGCGAGTTTTATTAAAGTATACTTTAATCAACTCGATTTCGTAAAAAATTATTTTAATGACTTTCCTTCTTTAATTGAAGGGGACAGAGCAGATTTTATTATCTGGGATTATGTTCCACCGACTCCAATTTCAAAAGATAATTTTTGGGGACATTACATTTATGGAGTGATTGAAAAGTCGGTTAAGTCTGTTATTCAGAATGGTAAATACTTAATGAAGGACTATCTATTAGAAAATATAGATGAGTCCAAAATTTGTGAAGAAGTAAATATTCAAGGAAATAGTCTATATAAAAAGTTTAGTGACAACTAAATAGTATCGAATGGAAAATAAATTTAACATAGTCGGTAAACCGGTAGTAAGACAGGATGCTTTCAATAAAGTTACCGGACAGGCAAAGTTTGCGGATGATTATAATTATCCAAACCAGTTGTATGCTGCGATGATCAGAATCCCGGTAAGTCACGCAAACATAATTTCCATTGATTACACGGAAGCACTTAATACAGGTTTTGTAGAAACTTATTGCGACTCAACAGATATAAATGGTGCAAAAAAAGTTGGACCGATACGAAAAGACCAGTCGATATTTTGTGATGAACGAGTTGTAACCAGTGGGGATGTTGTTGCAATGCTTGTCGGTGGAAATGAATATGAACTTAAGATCGCTAGTAAAAAAGTAAAAGTTGAATATGAAAAGTTGCCCGTTCTAACTGATATTGAGAAAGCTCTCGATAAAAATTCGCCCATCATTCATCCCGAATTTAAAAATAATTTGATTGTCCATTATCCACTTCGAAAAGGAAATATTGAAAAGGGTTTTGAAGAATCTGATCATATACTTGAACAGACTTACACAACTCCACATGTTGAGCATGCTTACATAGAACCGGAAGCCGTGGTTGCCGTTCCGCTTGAAGGTGATAAAGGAATTAAAATTATCGGCAGCATTCAGAATCCGCATACCGCAAGAAAAGTTGTAGCAGCAGTATTGAATTTACCGCTAACAAAAGTAAGGATAATCCAAGCTGAACTAGGCGGATCATTTGGCGGTAAAGATGATACCATGAACATTCTTTCTGCAAGGGCGGCAGTTGCAGCAATGAAAACAAAACGTCCAGTTATGATTCATTATGGAAGAGAAGACTCGATTTTGGAATCTTACAAACGTCATCCATACAGACTAAAATATAAAGTAGGATTTTCAAAATCCGGCAAGCTAAAAGCAATGGAGATCGATCTGCTCGCTGATGCGGGAGGTTATTCATGTATGAGTCCCTTTGTAACTTGGCGAAGTGTTGTGCAGGCAACGGGACCTTATGAAGTAGAAAATGTTAAGACAGACGTTAGAGCGGTTTATACGAATAATCCATATACCGGTGCGTTCCGTGGATTTGGCAGTCCGCAACCCATTTTTGCACAAGAATCTATAATGGATGAGATTGCTGAGGTGGTAAGTAAATCTCCGGTTGAAATACGAATTCTGAATGGTTTTAAGAAGGGTTCTGTCACAGCAAGCGGACAGGTATTAAGAGATCATGATATAAATTTGCTGACAGTACTTGAGAGGGCAGCCAAGGAATCAGATTATTTAAATGGATGGAATAGAAATAAAAAAGAACGGTCAAATGATCCTAGTTTTGTAGATGAGTTAAACCCAATTGTCAAAGCGGAGCATTTCATTCATCCTAATAAAAACATTAAAAGGGGAATAGGATTAGCAACAAGTTTTAGGGGATGTTCTTTGGGAGCAGAAGGAGTTGATGCAGCTGCGGCATATATTTCTGTTCAGACAGATGGCTCGATCTACTTGCTTTCCGGATTAGCCGAAAATGGACAGGGATTAAAGACTACTTTTTCTATAATTGCGGCGGAAGTGCTTGGAATTAGCGAAGATAGGATACATTACTTAGAGCAAGATACCGGAATAATTGGCGATAGCGGTCCAACAGTGGCATCTCGCTCTACTTTAATGGGTGGAGGTGCAGTAAAAGATGCAGCAACTATTATTAAAAATAGGTTGAATAAAATTGCTATAAAGTATTTTAATATAATAGATTATAGTGCTTTAGTTTACAAGAATAATATTATAAGTAATGATCAAAATAATATAAAAATCGAGTTCAGCGAGTTGTGTCAGCTTGCATTTAATTCGGCTGTAAGTCTCTCTGCTGTTGGCTGGTATAAAGGACCGAATGTTGGCTGGGATGAGGAAACAGGTCAAGGCGATGCATATTTTACATATGTTTACGGATGTCAAGTCGCTGATGTTTCTGTTGATATGTCAACAGGTGAAGTTTATATAAATAAAATAGTTGCAGTGCATGATCCCGGAACTGTGATAAATATTATGGGAGCACTGGGGCAAGTTTATGGCGGCGTAACTCAAGGGGCAGGATACGGATTATGGGAAGCTGTTGAGTCAGAAAATGGGTTGATCAAAGAATTGAATTATGATTTATATATAATTCCTACAAGCAAGGATATTGACAATATAGTGCCGATATTTATTGAAGGTAAGGATACCCATGGTGCATGGGGTGCTAAATCTTTAGGCGAACCAACATTGGAATTAACAGCCGCCGCAATTGGAAATGCAATTAAAAATGCAACCGGAAAAAGATTATTTAATCTGCCTTTGAACTTGGAAGAAGTTCTTCTTTCAAAAAAATTGCGCCCAAAAGATTATGTAAGAGAGAGTTCAAAATGATACCGAAACATAAATTCATCAAGGCTGAAAATTTAGATGAAGTATTGAAACTTCTTAATGAAAATGAGGGTGCAAAACTCATTGCCGGCGGAACTGATATCATACCCGGATTTCATATTGAATCGGCAAGATTTAAGGATATAAAATTTCTCATCGATATTAATCGAATTAAAGATTTTAAACTGATCCAATTAACTGATGATCATTTGTCAATTGGAGCATCTTCAAATTTTACCCAAATAATTAATGATCCACTTGTAAATAAATACTTCCCGATTCTCGTAAAGGCTGTATCTCAAATTGGAAGCCATCAGATTCGAAACAGGGCAACTATTGGAGGAAACTTTATAAACAATGCGCCATGTGCTGATAGCGTTCCGGCACTTTTAATTTATGATGCGAATCTTGAAATTAGGTCCATTGATGAGACGAAGGAAATTCCGCTTTCAGAATTTTTGATCAAACAATATCAAACTGCTTTGAACAAAAATGAAGTGGTTACAAAAATTAAGTTTCCATTGTTAAAAGAAAACTACTCGGGTAAGTTTTACAAATTGGGAAGACGACGTGGAGTTGCTATAAGTAGAATATCCTTGGCAGTTCTGATGAGGCAAGAAAATGGAATAATTGAAGACATTAGAATTGCGTGCGGTGCCGTTACACCGATAGGTACGAGATTTAATGAGATTGAGGCGATGATGAAATCTAAAGCAGCCGATTCGAAATTATTTAAAGAAGCAGCACAAAAAATTGGAGAGCATATATTAGAATTAACAGGTCTTCGCTGGTCTTCAATTTATAAATTGCCTGTTGTCCAGCAGAAGATCTATCAACTTCTCGAAGAAATTAATTTTGAAATGAATTCAAGAACTAAAAATGAAAATTAATTTTACACTAAATAAAAAGAAAGTCACTGCTGAAGTTGATTCAACGGAAAGGGTGATTGATCTGCTGCGCAGCAAATTTGACTTGATGGGCACAAAAGAAGGATGTTCAATAGGGGAATGTGGAGCTTGCACAATTTTGATGGATGGTAAAGCAGTCAATTCTTGTTTGATTTTAGCTGAACAAATTGATGGTGCAGAAATAGTAACCATTGAGGGAATTGCCGATGGTGAAAAATTGCATCCAATCCAGGATAACTTTATAAAAGCCGGGGCGATTCAATGCGGATTTTGTACTCCCGGAATGGTAATTTCCTCGTACGAATTGTTGAATGAAAATCCTGATCCTACAGAAGAAGAAATTAAAGAAGCAATTGCCGGTAATCTATGTAGATGCACTGGATACAAGCAAATTATTGATGCAGTGAAAATTAGTGCAAGGCAAATGCGAGAAACCAAAACATCAGAAGTTTAATTGGATGACTCAAACAAATAATTAAACTTACTGTAAAGATTCCAAATTATTTCACTCGGAAATTCTACTGATCTAATTGATGAACTTAGCATTTCCCCATTTTTATTTAAACTTATCTTACATACTTCCGAATTATTTCTTACAAGAAAGTTAAGAGTACCATCTTCTTTATTTGTTAAAAATATCCCATCGTTTATTGAATCATTAAAACTTTCCTCGTTCCAGAAAATTGTAAATTTCTCCTTGTAAGGCGCACCGGAATATGGGCAAAAAGTTTCACAATTTCCGCACTCGTTGCAGAAGCCGTCAATATGAATTATTTGATACAAATTTGAAAATGATTCGGATAAATCATCAGAAGGTACTGCAACGTTTGACCGATTAGGACAAACATCAACACATTTATTACAGACAGTGCTGCACATTAAACATCTCTCCGCTTCGCTCACCAAGTCGTCTTTATTCGGTTTACAAATATTTCCTTTTTGAATTGTTGCAGCTAACTCAATATTCTTAACAGTCGAATCATACTTAAAACTAAATACTATATTTTCCTTTACTAAAATTGCCTCCGCTGCTTTTTTCCCATCTGCCATAGATTGAACTACTGTTGAGGGACCTCTTAAAGCATCTCCGCCGATAAAAACATTTGCGATGTTCGTCTCGCATGTATTCTTGTCAGCTGAAATATTTCCATGCTCATCAAACTCAATTCCATTGCTTCTTAAAATCTCCGCATCAACATTTTCTCCTATAGCGGTAATTATTGAATCTACATTGAAATACTCAACTTCATTGTTAATCGGAATAACCTTGCGCCTTCCATCTTTTCCGACTTCAGACAATTCCATTTTCTGACATTTTAACTTGCCATTTTTCCATTCAACGGGTTGAAGCAGCTCATGAAACTCAACTCCGTCATTCATAGCGGCGTAAAACTCTTCCATATCGGCGGGCATAAATTCTTTTGTGCGGCGGTAAATTATTTTAACATTTTCCACACCGCTGCATCGCAATGCTGCTCTTGAGCTATCCATCGAAGTATTGCCTCCGCCAATGACCGCAACGCTTTTGCCTAAATCATAATTCTTCTTAACATGGTAATCCCATAAAAAATCGAGTGAATCAATTACTTCGTTGTCAGCCGTTTCTAATTGAAGCTTGTTTGAAATTCCCGCTCCAATTGCCAAGAAAATATATTTGTACCCAGAAGCAAATAACTGTTCAGCGGAAAAATTTCTATCCACACCCATCTCAAACTTTACACCGAGAGATCTAATTAAATCAATATCCTTTTTAATTGCCTCTTGCGGTAATCTAAAATCGGGAATAACATTTTGAACTGTGCCGCCGGGTTCATTGGCAGTATCAAAAATTGTTACATCGAAACCTTTTTTTGCTAAAAAGTATGCTGCAGTTAAACCTGCAGGACCTGCTCCAATTACTGCCACAGAGATGTTTACGCTTTTCTCAACCTCCACCATACCCTTAATTTTTGAATAAGCATTTTCTGCGGCTTCTTTTTTTATGTCTCTAATTAGTAGCGGACTATCATAATCCCAGCGAGTACAGTGCGCCATACATTGATGATCACAAATGTAGCCGGTAATGTGGGGCAGGGGATTTCGTGCCATGATGCAGTTCAATGCTTCTTCGTAATCTCCCTGGCTCAGCAGATTTATATAATCCGGCACATCCTGATGAATTGGACATGCTTCCTGACAAGGGGCAATGTAGCAATCAATCATTCCAAGTGGTTTGTCAATTTTAATTGAATCAATTTCTCTAATTGATTTTTTGTACTCAATACTTTTCAATGAATTTGCAGCAGCTGATTCAAGAACAGTTAAATTTATTTTAAAATTATTCTCTTTCCAATTTGTATCAATTATTTTTGCAATTTGATTTAAACGTAAATAGCCTCCAGGTTTTAATAAATCAGTAACAAGCGTTACCGGATAAATTCCTGAATCAATTATTGATTTAATATTTGAAGAAGTTGCACCACCGGAAAATGAAATATTAATTTCGCCATCAAATTCTTCTGCTAATTTATCAGCAAGATTAATTGTTAAGGGATAGAGCGATCTTCCCGACATATACATTTCATCTCCGGGTAAGGCATTTAATATATTTTTTACTGCCAAAGTGTTGGAAAGTTTTATCCCGAATTCTCTATCATTATCTGCTGCAAAATCTTTTAAAGTATTTATCAAAACGATTGCGTCATCAAACTTTAAATCCGCTTCAAAACTTTTTTGTTCAAGTTTAATTTTATAATCCAACTTATTTAAAGTTGAATTTACCCAATCATAACCAAGCAGAGTCGGATTTAATTTGATATAAGTGTGAAGCCCCTTTTCTCTGATTAAATATTTTGCGATTGATTCGATCTCTTCAGGCGGGCATCCGTGCATTGTTGAAAGCGTGACTGAATTTGAAATGTGAGGTGAAATATTTTCAATAGACCTCAGTATTTTATCTAATCGAGAATTACCGATATCAAACTGTAACTTTAAAATTTCTGTAATCTTGGAATCTTTCAATCTTTCAATTAACTCTTCCTTGTATTGTTCAAACTTATTATCAATCGAAGCATCTTTGACCGATTCTATAAACTTATCCATCCGTTCATTTTTAATTCCTTTCAAATCATAGCCGACACTCATGTTAAAAATGAAATTCTTTTTACCATCAAGATTTGAGTTAAATAATCTATCAAACAAATGAAGGACAAACCATGCTTTCAAATATTCATCAAATGATTGCTCCAAAGTCAGTTCTTGTGACCACTCAACATTATAACCTTCGTCTTGTGCATCAATGCAAGGTTTATCGATTTCCAGATTGTCCATTATTTGAACCGTTTTAAGTTCAAAAAATCTGCTTCCTGTTAGATAAGCCGAAATAATATTTTGCGCCATTTGAGTATGCGGACCGGCAGCTGGACCAAGAGGGGATGAAAGATGTTCATCGAATAAAACGGTATTAGAATTATTTGGAATGTAAAATTGATCCTCTGGAATTCCAAAAATAGAATTTTGGTTTTTAAATTCCTCAAATATCCAATTTATTAAGTTTTTAAAACTTATCGGGCTCATTTTATCTGACATAAAACTTGACCATATTTAATTTATAAATTAGATTCTACCAATTGAATTTGGTGAGAATATTCTTATATTTTAATATAAGACATAATCGTATTAAATACATTTGTTTTTTATTTTGATAATGAATTTTTATCAATAGAATTTTAACAGATAAATGGTTAAGAAAATATTTAATCGCATTCCAGAAGAACATACTGGTATTATTTTAGATAGCATTGCAGATGGTGTTTTTACTGTAGATGAAAATATGGTTATCACATATTTTAACAAAGCTGCGGAAAGGATTACCGGGATCAGCAGGGAAGACGCACTTGGTCAATATTGCTATGAAGTTTTACGCTCAAACATTTGTGAAACTATGTGCCCGTTAAGATGCACCTTTAAAACTAAACTTGATATTATTGATAAGCACAAAAATATTCTTACAAATGATGGAAGACAAAAAACCGTCAGCATAAGTACATCAGTATTGAAAGATGAAAATGGAAAAGTGATTGGCGGAGTAGAAACTTTTCGTGATCTTTCTACAATTGAAGTTTTGAAGAAAGAAATAAATAAAAATTATACATTCGAAGATATCATATCGAAGAATCATGAAATACTGCGCTTATTTGACATATTGCCCAATATTGCCGAAAGTGAAAGCACTGTGCTTATTGAAGGACCAAGTGGATCAGGGAAAGAACTTTTTGCACGGGCAATCCATAATTTAAGTTTTCGTAAAGGCGGATCTTTTGTTGCAATAAATTGCGGAGCGCTGCCGGATACACTTTTGGAATCGGAATTATTTGGTTACGCTAAAGGAGCATTTACTGATGCGAAAAAAGACAAGCCTGGTAGATTTGCAAGAGCTGCAGGCGGTACAATTTTTCTTGATGAAATAGATTCGCTCTCGATCCCTACTCAGGTAAAATTATTAAGAGTTTTGCAGGAAAAAGAATTTGAACCTTTGGGTGGAACATCGGTTCAAAAATCAGATGTAAGAATTATTGCTGCTTCGAAAGTAAGCCTCAGTGAACTTGTTCAAAAGAAAGAATTTAGAGATGATCTATACTACCGGCTTAACATTGTTAAAATAGATTTACCTCCACTGGTAAATAGAAGAGACGACATCCCACTGCTTGTAGATCATTTTATAGAAAAGTTTAATCATAAAATGAATAGAATGATTAACGGAACCTCTGATGATGTTTTGAAAATTCTTATGAAGTATGATTATCCGGGAAATGTGCGGGAATTAGAAAATATTTTAGAACATGCATTTGTAATGTGTCCGAATATTGTAATTCAAGTTGAACACCTTCCGCACGAGTTGATTGAAAGAGAACAGGGCGAGGGGAGATCGAAGCGTATAGATTTTCCACTTGGCATAACGGAGCGAAAAATTATTATTGAAGCTCTCCAAAAAAATAATTGGAATAGAAATGAAACCGCGAAAGAATTAGGTTTGAATCGGTCCACATTATGGAGGAAAATGAAAAAGTTTAAAATTGTTTAGCCTAATGTTTCAACAAAAAAAGCCCGCAACATAATGATGCGTTAATGCATCATTCCCCATCAAAAAAAACAATTCAAAAATAATCAATTTACTCCTAACTGCAATTATAATAATAGCTTAAAGTAGGCACGATGGATGTGGTCTGCTTATTGCATTTATTTCAATAGCTTTTGAAAATAATGCAGCAATGTGACCCAGCGGGCGAAGCTGTGAAAAATCCTTTCATAAAATATTAAATCAAAATGAATGAGAAAAAAACATACTGTGTAATAATTCCAGTCTATGGTTCGCGTATTTCACCAAGACTTGATTGCGCAAATCATATTCAAATTATTTGGGTAGAAGGTGGAAAAATTCAGAAGAGTGAATCAGTCCAATATGTATCAAATAATTCACTGGATAAATTTAACATGCTTTTAAGGTTAAAGCCGAGTGTTCTTATATGTGATGGTATTACAAACATTTATAAAAACATTCTCGAAGAAAAAGATATTAAAGTTATACCCTGGGTTACAGGAGAAAAAGATGAAGTATTATCTATGTATTTATCAGGTCAACTTAAAGAGAAACAAAAAATAAGTATGGCACACAAAGATGTATGATGATGCAAGAACAAATATTCAATTGATATTAATTGTACGGAGACAGTAAAATGGCACTATATAAAAATCCAAAGTATGATCTTAAAAGAAAATATAATAAAACATTTGAGATGGGAATTATTCTATCACTTTCATTACTGATAATTGCTTTCAAATATTTACCAAAGTACAGCCCGGATAAGATTGTAAGGGAAACCACGCAGGAACTTGTCCAAATGGAAGATGTTGTATCGACTAAACAAGAAACTCCTCCACCGCCTCCTCCAAAGCCAGCTATACCAATAGCAGCCCCGGTTGATGCAGTTATGGAAGACATTGAATTTGAAGACACAGAATTAAATGTGGATGAAGAAGTAACGACATTACCCCCTCCGCCGATAGATAAGATTGAGGAAGAAGAAGAGGAAGAACCGGTATTTTTTATTGCCGTTGAAGAGATGCCAACACCTATCGGCGGAATTGCTGCAATTCAGGAAAAGATTAAATATCCCGAAATTGCAAAAAGAGCCGGCGTTCAAGGAAGAGTTTTTGTGAAAGCATATGTGGATAAAGAAGGCATCGTTAAAAAAGTTGAATTAATTAAAGGTATTGGCGCGGGGTGTGATGAAGCTGCTCTTGAAGCCGTAAAACAAATTAAATTTAATCCCGGTAAGCAAAGAGGAAAACCGGTTAGTGTTCAGGTAAGTGTACCAATATTATTTAAGCTTCAAGAAAATGTGTAAAATAATTTTATTGAAAGCAAAGAGTTGGATTTAAAAAATGTCCTATTTGATTACCGATAATTGTATTACGTGCCATGCATGCTGTGAAGATTGCCCAACTGGTGCGATTAGTGAAGGAGATTATTATGAACCTTCAAAAATAAATGCTGAGCTGTGTACTGAATGTGTTGGATACTTTGATGAGCCTGCATGTTTAGAAGTATGTCCAACCAATGCAATTATTCGTAACCCAATTTTAATTGAAACGAAAGCCGATCTTATTAAAAAGGCAGAGTATTTAAAAATAAGATCATCGCAGAAAATAAGAAGCTGAAAAAAGTATGAGGCAGAGAAAATGAATGAAAAAGTAAATGTAAATAATTACGAAAGTATAAAATCAAAGCTTGCTAATAAAAGAATACTTTTTTGCGGAAAAGGAGGTAGTGGTAAAAGTAGTATTGTTGCACTAATGGCGCATATTTTAGAAGCGGTTGGATGCAATATTTTTTTGCTTGATGGAGATGCATCAAACCCAGGCGGATTAATACGTTTAATGTTTGGAATAAAAAGCGGACCAAAACCGCTAATAAAATATTTTGGCGGAAGAGAAAAAGTCGGCTGTCCGGTTGACGACCCAAAGCCGCTTACACGATTGAATGATACCGTTCCGGTAACTGAAAAATTTATTGATATTAATGAAATTCCATCTGAATATTATCTAAAAAGAGGTAGAGTATATTTATTTCAAGCAGGTAAAATAAATAAGCCTTACGAAGGGTGCGATGGGCCTATGTCAAAAATTATTAGAGATTTTATTGTAGCAGGCAATTATACAACATTGATTGATGTTGAAGCAGGCATTGAGCATTACGGAAGAGGAATTGAACAAAATGTTGATGCGGTATTAACAATAGTTGACCAAACATATGAATCAATACTTATTGCCGAAAAAGTAAAGCACATGTGCAATATGATGAATATCAGTAATACATGGGCAGTTATTAATAAAGTTCGTACAGTTGAAAACAAGAACTATATACAAGACGAACTAACTAAAATTGGTGTTGCAATTTTAGGGGTTATACATGACGATCAGCAAGTTGAAAAAGCCGGACTTGAGGGTATTGCTTTGGCGGCAACTAACAGTAACAGAGATATACTAAAAATTGCAAACAAGTTAGCAATTGAAATAAAAACAAATGTGATAAAGGAAATCGTCTTAGAAAATTCATAGGGAATATTCAAAATGTTAGAGCAAATGCTTGTTAGAAATCCCGTTCAAAATATATTGCAGTCAATTCCAAAGACTGTTTTACTGGAAGCAGCTGTAAAAAAGGTAAGCAATGAAAAAGTAATAATGGCAATCAATGCTGGAATAAAAATAATTGGGCATAATTATGTTCAAGAAGCTGAAGAAATGAAAGCAGCTATGAATAACAATGTACAGTGGCACATGATCGGGCATCTTCAAACAAATAAAGTAAAAAAGGCAGTTCAAATATTTGATATGATTGAAACGATTGATTCGGTGAAAATTGCGCTGATAGTGAATGACCAATGCAAGTTAATTGATAAAATAATGCATGTACTGATTGAAATAAATAGTGGTGAAGAAGAAAGTAAGACAGGAGTGAAACCTGCCAAATTGCTTGAATTGATTTTAAGTTTAAGTCCGTTAAAAAATATTAAGGTAAAAGGACTAATGACTATGGGACCTCGTTTTGGTGATCCCGAAAATGCACGCCCCTATTTTATGGCAACAAAAAATTCGTTTGACCAAATAAAAAAAATAACTATCCCAAATATTGAAATGAAATATCTCTCAATGGGGATGAGCAATTCCTATAAGATTGCAATTGAAGAAGGTGCAAATATTATTCGAATAGGGACCAAATTATTTGGTGAGAGACGTGATAATTAATTTGAAAATGGAAATAATTGTTTTGAAAAACTATTAATAAATATTGGAAAAATTATGACTATTAGTATTGAGTGTATTCCCTGTATAGTGAACAGCATGCTTAGGTTATTAAAATTAGAATCATACAATGATGAGATAAAAGAATCTGCAATGCGAAAACTGCTTAGTTTTCTTTCAGAAATAAGCTATAAGGAATCACCCCCGATTTTATCAAAAAAAATACATCAAATACTTACGCAAGAATTAAAAAACGAAGACCCTTACAAAAGATTAAAGAAAAAATATAATGACCTTTTGCTGGATCTGTATCCCGAATTAAAGCTAACGATAAATAATGCTGCAGACCCGGTTAATATGGCAATGAGGCTGGCTGTTGCAGGCAATGTAATTGATTTTGGTCCGCAATTTCAGATGGATATAATGCAAACTATTGATAAAGTGATTCATTCTAATTTTGCAATTGATGATTCCGGTTTTTTAAAAGATGATTTGAAATCTGCAAAAAGTCTTTTATATGTTGGAGATAATTGCGGAGAAATTGTAATGGACAAATTATTCTTGTCAATTCTCAACATACCTCAAATATACTTTGCAGTTCGTCATAGTCCGGTAATAAATGACGCAACAATTGAAGATGCAAAATATGTTGGCATTGATTACTTTGCTGACATTATCTCGATAGGTGATAATACTCCCGGTGCAGTATGGAATTCTACTTCAGAAGAATTCAAAAATATTTTTAATAGTGCAGACGTTGTTATATCAAAAGGTCAAGGCAACCTTGAAGGATTGATTGATGTTAAACACAACATATATTTTTTACTGGTTACTAAATGTGAGTTAATAGGGGAATTAATTGGAACGAAAAAGAGTGACTTTGTAATTAAAAGAAGTCCTTTCATGAAAAAGGAAAAAGCTGTTCTAAAAGAATGCATGGTAAAAAGTTTATAAATCTAATTCATAAAATTAATTACAACATCTTTAATAGGTATTAAAATGTTAACCAATGAACAAAAAAAGCAATTGGAAGAAGAGGAAGAAAGAATAACGAATACTTTGAATAAGATTTATCATAAAATCGTAGTATTCAGCGGAAAAGGCGGCGTTGGGAAAACAACAGTAAGTGTGAACCTAGCATATGGGTTAAAACTTAAAAATTTCAATGTAGGCTTACTCGATGCAGATGTTACGGGACCAAATGTTCCTGAAATGATAGGCATGAATAAAAAACTTTTGAACTTAAATGAAAAAATTATTCCGAATAATTGGAAGGGAGTTGAAGTAGTATCAGCTGCAAATATGATTCAGAAGGATCAGCCGATAATTTGGCGAGGACCAATGCGCTCCAAATTGTTAAGCCAATTTATTGGTGACGTAGAATGGGGTCAATTGGATTTCCTTATAGCAGACTTATCACCCGGAACGGGTGATGAAATTATAACAATAACTCAAAAGTTGAAGCCGGATATGGCAATAATTGTAACTACACCTCAATCTGTTTCTCTGTTAGATTCCAGCCGGGCAATAAACATGGCAAAAAAAATGGATATACCGGTTATTGGTCTTGTGGAAAATATGTCGGGCTTAGTTTGTCCTGGATGCGGAACAAAAATAAATCTGTTTGGCGAAGGAGGCGGTAAAATGCAAGCTGAAAAATTTGGTATTGAGTTTTTAGGTCAATTGCCTATTGACTTAGAGACAAGAACATCTTCCGAAGAAGGGTTGCCGATTGTTCTTAAAAACGAAAATAATAAAATGACAAGACTAGTAAATAGTATTGTTGATAGAATTGTAGAATTATTACATACCCAGTCTCAATTGGAAAGTTATAAGTTTCTGTGAAGCAAGAAAAGAGTAAGTAAATATGATGTATTAAAATAAATGGAGTACAAAATGATTACTAAAAAGAAATATAGATGCATTTATTGCAATGCGGAAATTGAATTAAGAAATGTGAACAAAACAATTTTTATTTGTCCAGTCTGCAACAGAAGGCAGATAAATAATTTTACGCATGCAAATTTATCAGAATATAAATTTCTTGTTCCATGGGCTATGCATGAAGAAGATAATCGAAACAGTAATAAATATTAATTAAATAAAATCAAATTTTGTAAAGGTGCTTTGTAAGACTATAGAATTTAATAAGTAAAACTGACTTTAAGGATAGCTTAAACAATAAAAATAAAAGGAAAGCAGAAATGGAAAATGCAGATGTAGTAATAATTGGCGGCGGACCTGCTGGAGTCACATGTGCAATATCAGCTCAAAATACTTACCCTACAAAAAAAATAATTTTAATAAGAAAAGAATCTAAACCAATGATACCTTGCGGTATACCTTATATCTTTCACTCGTTAAAAAATGTTGATGAAAACATTTTACCTGATACACCTCTTAACTTAATTGGGACTGAAATAATAGTTGATGAAGTTGTTAATAAAAATGAAAATGTTATTGAATTAAAAAGCGGGAAGAAAATTCAGTTTGAAAAACTGGTTTTAGCAGCTGGCTCTAAAGCAATACTTCCCCAAATTGAGGGAATTAATCTTAAAGGTATTTACTTAGTAAAAAAGGATAGAGATTATTTGCAAGGATTACTTGAAGAATCAAAAAATGCAAAGTCTGTAATTATTCTGGGAGGTGGATACATCGGAGTAGAAGTTGCAGATGAGTTATTAAAGGCAGGAAAAAATGTTACAATAATTGAAAAGTTAAGTTGCCTGCTGCCTACATCCACCGATTGTGAATTTGGAATTAAGGCGCAAGAGATTATAGAAAATTCCGGTGCAAAAGTAATTCTTAACAAAAATATTGTTAAGATTTCCGGAAATAAAAAAGTTGAAGATATTTATTTAGATGACGGTACAAAACTTAATGCTGATTTACTGATAATTGGTTGTGGATATAAACCAAATTTAATACTTGCAGAAAAATTTAATCTTGTATTCGATCCCAAGCATGGAATTTTGGTTGACGAATATTTACGTACATCAGATGAAAATATTTTTGCCATTGGTGATTGTGCGGCAAAGCTCGATTTTTTTACGGGAGATTTTTCTAACGTAATGCTAGCTTCAACTGCTATGGCAGAGGGAAGATTAGCAGGATCAAATTTATTTTCTATAAAAGTTATTCGTAAATACAAAGGCATAATGGGATCATTTTCGACAAAGATTGGCAATACAGCATTTGGTGTAAGCGGCTTAATAGAAATGAAAGCAAAAGAGATGGGACTTGATTACGTTGTCGGCACTTCAAAAACAATAGATCGCCATCCCGGAAAACTTCCTGGAGCTTCTCCGGTGTTTCTAAAGCTAATTTTTTCAAGATATTCTCACGCTTTGCTCGGCGGCGAAGTCTATGGTGGAGATTCTGTTGGCGAGTTGGTAAATATGCTTTCAGTCATGATTCTAAATCAAATGACCGATATGGATATTGATACATTGCAGATAGGAACTCATCCAATGTTGACTGCTTCACCGGTTGTTTATCCGGTCATTAATGCAACGGCAGATGCTATTAAAAAATGGTACAATTTCCAGGCAATCGAATCATCAGCAAATTTCCTTTAATCTAGAATGCAATAGATGAATAGTAGTTCTATGCTAAACCACGATAAAATTTTAAGAATAATATTGAAGCTGGTTGCGCTTCATTCATTACTGGTTGGTATTGGTTTAATATTTATGCCATCTAACCTAATAGCATATTTAGGATTTAATCCATGCACGGAAAGATTTTTCCCAACACAGGGAGGGGTCTTTCATATCATAATGGCAGTGGCATATTTAATGGGCTCATCAAAATCAAATAAATATGAGTGTATGATTATATTCTCGATCATAGTAAAATTGAGCGCAACGATATTCCTCTTAATCTATTTCATATTTATTACGCAAACATGGATGATAATATTTTCTTGTATTTCTGATTGCTTAATGGTTATTGTCATCTGGTGGTTTTACAGTAGAGAAAAACATACCGTGGTGGGTAAGTAATATGAACAATAAAAAACCTTCAATAATTATAACAGGTGCATCCGGATTTATCGGTCGGTATATTTTGGAAAATTTTATGGATGATTATAAGATATTTGCAATTGCACGAAGGTCCAGAAAACTTTCCAATATCCCTTATCACAAAAACCTACATTGGCTCCAATGTGATATTGCCAATTTGAAAACCCTTAAAGATGCTCAGAATTATATTATAGAAAATGGAGGCGCTGACTATCTGATTCACTTGGCAGCGTATTATGATTTTACATACGAAGACAATGATGAATACCAGCGAACAAATATTGACGGCACAGAAAATATATTAGAAATTACGAAAGATTTAAAAATTAAACGTTTCATATTTGCAAGCTCGCTTGCTGCATGCAACTTTCCTCTAAATGATCAAGTAATAACTGAAAAAACTCCGCTTGATGCCGATTACAATTATGCTAGAAGTAAAAAAAAGGGGGAAGAATTAGTTGAAAAATATTCTGCACACTTTCCTAGTTCAATTTTACGATTCGCAGCCGTCTTTAGCGATTGGTGTGAATATGCTCCTCTATATAAATTTTTATCTACTTGGTTATCGCACAAATATTATTCACACATCATTGCTGGAAAAGGGGAATCAGCAATACCATACATTCATGTTCACGATATATTTTTGCTGATAAAAAAAATAATTAGTAAAACTAATGAACTTCCAATGTTTGATGTGTATAATGTTAGCCCGGACGGTTCAACTTCACATCGCGAGCTATTCGAATTTGCCACAAGATATTTTTTAGGCGAATCCGTTAAACCTATTCATTTACCAAAGTATTTAGCTTACCCGGCATTGGCACTTCGAATGCTCTTGATGAAATTTCATTTAACATCGGAAGAATACTTTGAGAAATTTTGGATGATTAAATATATCGACCGGCAGCTAGATATAGATTCAAGCTGCACGAGAGAGACGCTTGGTTGGGAGCCAACCCCACGTTATCATATTATGCGAAGACTAATTTTCCTATTAGAAAAAATGAAAAGCCACCCTGTTGAATGGAATGTTAAAAATGAGGCAGCACTAAAACGAGTTACACGAAGATCAAATCTGCAGATTTATGAAACCTTGATTGAAGAAAAAGAAAATTTACTGAACCAAATAAATATTAGAATTCTGTTATCAGATTCGGAAGGAAATTTTGGCAGATACAAACTGATGGAAATAAACGAATTCCAATGTTACATGAGCACGCTCTATCATCTACTGATGGCTGCAGTTAGAAGCGGCGATAGAAGTTTAATGCTAAAATATATTGATGATGTTGCAGTTAGAAGATTTGCAGAAGGGTTTGAACCGGAAGAAATTTGCAATACTCTTTCTGTTTTCAAAGAAGTAATTCTTAAAAATTTTATCAATAAGAAAAACTTAAGCGAAATTAAACAAGAGTTGTATGATCATATTGGACTTACTATTCAATTTGCCCAGGATGAAGTTGAAGACCTTTATGAAAATCTGCCTAAAAAAATGCCACGTGATACTGATTCTGAAGCGGCACTTTTACCCGACTGTAAGGAACTTCAGAAAATGATTAAGCAATTAAGTGCGTTTTATCAAATTGCTCCGGAGGAGTTCAAGCACGAGCGGGTATCAAGTATGGATATGTAAATTGAAAAATTAATTAATAATTCTACGGTGCTAAAATGAATGAAATAATAAAAGTTGGAATAATAATCTGCGATAGATATAAGAGCTGCGCCGGGGGCAAATGCTTGAAGTCGCTTAAAAATCATGATGGTGCATTTAGTCTCTATAAAGATAAAGAATTGGAACTTGTAGGATTTACTACATGCGGCGGGTGCCCTGGCGGTAACATTGAATATGCACCGGAAGAGATGATTAAAAATGGTGCGGATGTCATTCATTTTGCTACCGGATTTGTTGTCGGTTATCCGCCTTGTCCATATGTAAATTATTTGAAGGATTTTGTATTTGCAAAATACAAGAAAAAAGTAATTATTGGAACGCATCCAATTCCGCAAAATTATTTTGACACGCATGATCTTCTGAACGATGCAAAATCTTTCCCTGAAAATACACCTGTTCGTGAGTTGTTGGCGGATGAAAAAATGAGATTATCATATAATTGAAAGTTTTGTATTAACTGTACCAAACATTATTTGATAGAGTAGCTAAATAATTAATTCCATTTGATAAATATTGCTGTCCGATTTTCTAATCAAAAAAATATTAGAGGAGGTGATAATATTATGGAAAGAAAAAATAATAATGTAAATAAAATATTATCAGAAATACTTACTTTTGACGATAAAATTGAAAAATTAAATATGGAATTGCGTTCAGAATTTTTGTCCAAAAATAGGCTCGAATCTAAAAGTTATTTCCAAAAATTAAATTTACTCATTAAAGATTACGAAATTTCATTAGAGAATATTCAGAAAAGTAATGGAGCACAAATTCAAATATGATGCTTTTGGATTTACATACTTAAAAATATAATATTTTTAAGTATAGATTTATTAATCAATTCTTATTAAGTTTTAAGTGTACATTTTAATATTTAGAGAATCGGGTCTTGAATAGGATATTTTGTTTTACGACATAAATAAATCAACAAAACCGGAGGCTGTAATGCAGCACTTTTGTTACCATATCGTTACAGATCATCACGATCAATACCAAAACACACTTGAAGAAACAAAAAACTTAGTTGCAAAATGGAAAGATGAAGGTGATTCAGATTTTCATGTTTATTTGATCACTACTGAAGAAGTTGATGATGTAATTCTTATTGATGAAGTTTGCGTGCAATTAGATCAGATATTTAACAACTAATTGTTAGATATCTAGAAGAAATAAGTTTAAGTAATTTTGATTTTAATTCTGTTAAAACAGATTATTGATGGAGAGTTTTATTTTTAGAACTCTCCATTTTTTTTATTCTGATTATTGAATGTATCTGATAAAATATTCTAAAAGACTTTCTTGTATTTAATATCTAATGAATTTAGTAAATTTAATATTTCAAATATTGATAATTATAGAGGCGAAAGTAATTATGACAGACAAAAAGATTATACTCGAAAAGGCAATTGAGCTAAGCGACTACACTTCAAAAAATTTATCCGAACTAGTGAAACTAAAATCATTATCTACGCAAGAAAAAGAAGTATCAAATGCCATCGTTAAAATGATGAAAGATGCCGGATTTGATGATGCACGAATTGATGGATTAGGAAACGCAATAGGTAGAATTGGAAATGGTAAAAAAATAATTGCAATTGATGGACACATCGATACAGTTGATATGGGAAATTTAGATAACTGGGATTTCGATCCTCTCGGCGGTGAAATTAAAGACGGCTATGTGCACGGTAGGGGAACTGTAGATCAGAAAAGCGGAGTTGCAGCTTTTATTACAGCAGGTAGAATTATTAAAGAGTTGGGATTGGAAAAAGATCTAACAATTTATTTTACCGGAACGGTAATGGAAGAGGACTGTGACGGACTATGCTGGAACTATATTGTGAAAGAGGAAAAAATAAAACCGGATTGCGTGATAGTAACTGAACCTACAAACCTCAATATTTATAGGGGTCATAGAGGTCGTATGGAAATGAAGGTTTATTTTTATGGAGTATCTTCACATGGTTCAGCTCCTGAACGAGGGAAAAATGCAATTTATATGGCATCAAAAGCTGCATTGGAAATTGAAAAACTTAATGAGCAATTATTGTTCGATGATTTTCTGGGCAAGGGAACTATTACCGCCACTAAAATAAAATCAAGCAGTCCTTCGCTTTGCGCTGTATCTGATTATGCCGAAATGCATTTGGATAGAAGATTGACATGGGGCGAGGATAAAGAGCTCGCACTTAACCAGATTAGAGAAATTGTAAAAGATATGAATGCAAAAGTGGAAATGGTTAACTACAAGCAAAAAGGTTTTACCGGGCTTGAATATGGAATGGAAAGTTACTTCCCAACATGGAAACTTGAAGAAGATGCTGAAGTAATTCAAACAGGAATTAAATCATACAAAGAATTATTTAACAAGGATCCTTTTGTTGATAAATGGACGTTTTCAACTAACGGTGTTACGATTCGAGGTATACATGGAATACCGGTAATAGGTTTTGGACCGGGTAATGAAGTTTTAGCACATGCCCCAAATGAAAAAGTGCCGATAGATCACTTAGTAAAAGCTAGCGCATTCTATGCTGCATTTTGTATTAATTTTTAGGAAGTGATATAAGTTTTATGAATAAAGTAAAATCAATGAAAATAGAACACAGATAACACAGATTTAAAAGATTATCGCTGATTAATAGCTGTGTAAATCTGTTTTATCTGTTTTATCTGTGTCATCTGCGTTCTATTAAAAATATTTAAGATGGATAAATAAATAGGTGAATTATGGAATCTAAATTTAAAGGCAAACATTTTTTAGCATGCGAGGATTGGACGAAAGACGAGTTAGATATTGTATTTAATACTTCATTCGATTTGAAGAATAAGTTTAAGACAGGCGTGCCCACGGTACATTTACATTACAAAACATTGTTCATGATATTTTTTGAACAATCAACGCGAACACGAAACTCAATGGAAGCGGGGATGACACAGCTTGGCGGACATGCACATGATCTAACAGAGGATAAAATGCAGCTATCACATGGAGAGATCGCAAAGGATACCGCAATAATACTTTCTCGAATGGGACACGGAATTGCATCGCGTAATTGTTTTTACGGAGTAGGTAATGATTATTTGAATGAAATGGCAAAGTACAGCACAAAACCGGTAATGTCGCTTCAAGATGATATTTATCACCCATTTCAAGGGCTTGCAGATTTAATGACAATATTTGAAAAATTTGGGAAGGACACAAAGGGCTTGAAAGTGACCGTGTCATGGGCTTATGCCGATACCCATTCAAAACCGTTATCAGTTCCGCAAACTCAATTGCTGCTTTTCCCGCGATATGGTATTGATGTTACCGTTGCACATCCAAAGGAATTTCCATTAAGTAAAAATATTATTGAGAAAGCTCAAAAAAATGCAGAGCAGGGCGGAGGTTCAATTAAGTTTACTGATAATATGGATGAAGGTTTTGATGGCGCCCATATTGTTATACCCAAAAATTGGGGTGGTTTCGGTCATTATGCCGTTCAAGAATATTTAGATAATGAAGCAGAATGTAAAAAAGAAATGGCAGGAAATTTAGCTAAATATAAAAGCTGGATCTGCGATGATAAAAGAATTAAGCTCGCTGATAAAAATGTAAAATTAATGCATGCTCTTCCAGCCGATAGAGGAAATGAAGTAACAAATGAAATAATTGATAACGAAGACATCTCAATTGTTTTTGATGAAGCTGAAAACCGTTTGCACACAGCAAAAGCCATTATGGCATTGACGATGTAATTGAAATATAATTATCATTAATTGAAATAATTATTTTGAACGAATACATTTACAAATGTTTTGATTGCGAAAAGGAAATCAATTCTACTGAGATAGAGAGCAATTTAATCTATCTCTGTCCCGATTGCGGAACTGCGGAAAAGAACGAACCGCTAAAAGGTGTATTGCAAATAATCTATAATTATGATTCAATCAAAAATGAAATAACAAGAGAAGAGTTTCTTAATTTTATTCCCGGTCAAATAAAATATTACCCTCAGTTACTTCCGCTAAAAAATAAACTAGATGAAAAACAATTAAGTAGAATTAAATTTCCACAATCCCCGCTGCTCAATGTTTCAATTGAAAATTATTCAGTTCAAATTTTCGATGACACAAAAAATCCAACTCTTTCCTACAAGGATAGAGCGTCATTATTGACAGTACTGAAGGCTCAAGAACTTGAGATTAAAGACATTGCAGCCGCCTCAACCGGAAATGCCGCATCATCATTAGCTGGAATATGTGCTGCAATGGGACTTACATCTCGCGTTTTTGTGCCTAAAAACATTCCGCAAAGTAAACTGCTGCAAATTCAATCATACGGTTCTGTAGTATATTTTGTTGATGGCGATTATGATGAAGCATTCGATCTATGCTTGGAGATTGCTTCGAAGAGAAGGTGGTACAATAGAAATACTGCTTACAATCCCATCACAATTGAAGGAAAAAAAACTGCCGCGTATGATCTATTTGTTGCAAGCAAAGGGAACTTGCCGGAGTATATTTTTGTACCGGTCGGCGACGGCGTTATTATTTCGGGAATGTACAAAGGATTATGGGACTTGAAGCAATTAGGCTGGATAGATGAAATTCCAAAGTTAATTGCTGCGCAGGCTGAGGGAAGCGATGCTTTAGTAAGATATTATGAGTCTGGAGAATTTACTTATCATCCTGCAAACACAATAGCTGATAGTATTTCCGCCGGGGCACCTAGAAATTTGTACATGGCTGCTGCTGCGGTAAAAAATACAAATGGAATTGCAATAAGAATATTGGATAAATTAATATTGAAATCGCAAAGTATAGTTGCTCGAAATACAGGAATTCTTATTGAACCAAGCTGTGCAGTTTCCTATGCGGGATTCCAAAAAATGATGAGTGAAGGATTAATTGACTCAACTGAAAAATGTTTATTAATGTTTACCGGTAATGGATTGAAGGACCCGGATGCGTTAAAACAAAACAACATTAAATTGGAACCAAAAACTCCGCAAGCATGGCAAGAAGAATTACTAAATGAGTGATTGCAAAAATATTGATGGGATGATTTTAGCTGCAGGCTTATCATCCAGAATTGGCAGTCCTAAAGCTCTGCTTGATTATAATGGCTTTAATTTCTTAACAAATATTATTCTAAAGTTATCATCTATCTGTAGGAGAATTGTTGTTGTAACAGGTTATAAAAGTGAAATGGTCGAAAGATCATTTTATGATGGAATAAATTCAAAAATAAATGAAATTAAATTCACATTTAATATCACAGAAACTGAGCTAGAAAAAATTATTAAAAAGATTTCATTTATTAAGAATACAGAATACGAAAAAGGAATGTTTACTTCATTACAAGCCGGCATTCGCAGACTTGAAAACGCAAAACATTTTATTTATCATTTTGTTGATCAGCCAACTTTATCAAACCAATTTTATGAGAAATTTGCTGCAGAGGTTGACGATAACACTGATTGGGTGCAGCCGGTATATGAAAGAAAAAAGGGACACCCAATTATCTTCTCAAAAAATGTTGCTGAAAAAATATTAAACAGCGGTAAAGATATAAGTCTTCGAGATATCAATAAATCAATTACAAATAAAAAGTATTGGGAATGTGATTTTCCCGAAATATTTGATGACATTGATACAAAATCTGAGTACAATAAAATCACAATGAAAAAATAGGTTTATCGCTTATGAATATATTTGAAAAAATAGTCGAGCTTCAAAAAAATAATACCGCATTTGTTTTAGTAACAATAGTAAATTCGAAAGGTTCTGTACCCGGCAAAGTTGGTTTCAAAATGATCGTTACAGATTCCGGCGAAACAATCGGCACTGTGGGTGGTGGAGCAATTGAACAGACTGCGATCACGCAAAGCAGGGAGTTGTTGACATCCGGTGAAAACATGATGAAAGAATATTTGCTTTCGGATAAAGTTCCTAAGTCGGGAAATGAAGAAACAATTATTGAAATGATGTGCGAGGGAAAAGTATGGGTTTATTATGAGGTGTTCGGACAGAAGCCAACTGTTTATATTTTCGGCGGGGGTCATGTTGGGCAGGCATTGCTCTATCAGTTAAAACCATTGGGATATAATAAAATATTAGTCGATGATCGAGAAAATATTTCTGAACTGCCAAATACTAATATTGCCGATGAAATAATTATTTCTGATTATGAAAAGTATGCATCGGAGTTTAAACCCAAACCAAATTGTTTTTATGCGATTTTAACTCATGGTCATAAGCATGATTACAGTGTTCTAAAAAAACTCATTGAAAGAAAAATTGAAACAAATTACATTGGAGTTATTGCATCGAAAGCAAAAGCTGCGGGACTTAAAAAACAAATTGCTGAAGAGTATAATGATGTTCCCAATTTCTCTCATGTTTATAGTCCGATTGGGTTAGAAATTGGAGGAAGTACAGCGGAGGAAATTGCTTTGGCAATAGCTGCACAGGTTCAGAAAATTCGCTATGCTAAATAAATGAATTAGTGGAGAAATAATTCATGAAAATGAATTTGAAATTTATCTGCAATAATAATTTAGTCGAAACTGAAGTTCAACCGGGAAAATCTTTATTAGATTTTATTCGTAGAGATTTGCGATTAACCGGAAGTAAGGAAGGCTGCCGTGAGGGCGACTGTGGTGCTTGTACCGTTCTCGTTGGTGATCTGGAAAATGATAGAATGATATACAAGACTGTCAACTCATGCATAATGCCTGTCGGCGATATTAATGGAAAGCACCTTGTTACAATTGAAGGATTGAGTTATGAGAAATTAAATCAAATTCAAAATGATTTTGTTGAGCAGGGCGCGAGCCAATGCGGATTCTGCACACCCGGTTTTATTGTATCACTTTGCGGATATTTCCTCGAGAATGAAAAACCAAATATAAATGATGCGATAAATTCACTTGACGGAAACGTTTGCCGTTGTACGGGATATGAATCAATTCGTAATGCAATTAATAATTCCATAGTTAATCTTGGATCGAATGAGCATCATGGTAAAAGTCATACAGAAAAATTGGTAAGCAGTAATTTTATCCCAAACTATTTTCTGGAGATACCGCAGCGATTAAACAACCTCTCTCTTGAAATTCAAACCGATAGCGGCAATGGAGAAGCTAAACAAATTATTGGCGGCGGTACGGATTTACTTGTTCAAAGATGGGAAGAAATTGAAGATGCTGATGTGAATTTAATATTTCATTCTCAGCTTGAAAATAAAATTACACTAGAAAATAATATTTGTAAAATCAAAGCAACTGTAACCGTTACAGAATTTTGTGAATCAGAAATTATTAAAAAGTATTTCCCCGGAGTTACAGAGTCGTTATATTTATTTGGATCATTACCAATCCGTAATAGAGCAACACTTGGCGGCAATATAATTAATGCATCCCCGATTGCAGATATGACAAGTATTCTATTAGCGCTAAATGCAAAACTTGTTATTAAAAGTAAATCAATTAAAACAATTAAGCTGAGTGAATTTTACACTGGCTACAAAACAATGAATCTGTCACCGGGTGAATTACTAGCTGAAATAAAGATTGATCTTCCAAAAAAAGGTGCATTATTTAATTTCGAAAAAATATCTCGTAGAACTTATCTCGATATTGCAAGTGTAAATTCTTCGATCTATTTGGAAATGAATGAAAATGCAATTTCAAATGTTCATATTTCTGCTGGCGGGGTCGCTCCCATCCCACTTTACTTATTTAAAACAGAAGAATTCTTAATTGGAAAAGAGATATCATTTGATGTAATTAAAAAAGCAGCAGAAATAGCACTCGAGGAAATAACACCGATAAGTGATGCAAGAGGTTCAGCTGAATATAAAAGCTTACTTTTACGAAATCTACTTTTTGCACATTTCGAAAAATTCTTTCCAAACTTAATTGTGGTGGAGGAATTGATATGAAATATTATGATACCTCTCAGCACGTTGCCGGTAAGTCGCAATTTATTGATGACATAACAGTTCCTGAGGGAACACTTTACGCAGCAATATATTATTCCCCAATTGCGAAGGGAAAAATTATAAAATTGGATATTTCTGATGCAGTAAATTGTAATGGTGTTTGTGCGGTATTGACTAGTAAAGATATCGATGGAGCAAATCAAATTGGGGGCATTGTTCAAGATGAAGAACTGCTTGCCTCCAATGAAGTTGATTTTGTTGGACAACCGATTGCAATTGTTGTAGCGGATGATTATCTGACAGCAAAGAATGCAGCAAAAAAAATTGAAATACAGTTCAAAGAAGAGACCCCAATTCTTGATCCAAGGGAGGCGCAAAGAAAAGGTGAACTGATCATTCCCCCGATGGTATTTGAACTTGGAAAAACAGAAAATGCATGGGGCGAATGTGATATTATTGTTGAAGGAATTGCAGAGTCCGGCGCTCAAGAACATCTTTACCTCGAAACACAGGGAGCAATTGCTAATCCTACTGAGGGAAGAGGATTAAAAATTATTTCATCAACCCAATCTCCGACTGCTGTGCAGCGAGTAACAGCAAACGTTCTCAACTTGCCTATGCACAAAATTGAAGTTGATGTAATGAGACTCGGCGGAGGTTTCGGCGGCAAGGAAGATCAAGCAACACCTTATGCGGCAATGGTTGCACTTGCAGCACATAAAATCAATAAGCCGGTCAAAATGGTTCTCCCTCGTCAAGAGGATATGCGAATTACTGGTAAGCGTCATCCTTATTCCTCAGATTACAAAATTGGCTTGACAAAGGATTTAAAGATTCTCGCATACGAAGCATCATTCTATCAAAATGCAGGAGCTGCTGCTGATCTTTCACCTGCTGTTTTGCAAAGGACAATGACTCATGCAACCAATAGTTATTTCATTCCAAACGTAAAAGCAACCGGGTATTCATGCAGAACAAACCTTCCGCCATTTACTGCCTTCCGTGGATTCGGTGGTCCACAGGGAATGTTTGTAATTGAAAGCGCAATTCATGATGCAGCTAAAAAGTTGGGCGTTGATCCTTTTGAAATTCAAAAGAAAAATTTGTTGAAAAGCGGAGACGAATTCCCATACGGTCAAATTGTTGAGCATGGCAATGCACTAAAATGCTGGAATAATTTAGAAGAGAACGTTGAGATTAGCGAAGTAAATAAAAGAATCAATGATTTCAATTCAGAAAGTAAATTCATAAAAAAAGGATTTGCTTTGATACCGATTTGCTTTGGTATTTCATTTACTTCCAAATTTATGAACCAAGCCGGTGCATTGGTAAATATTTATCAAGACGGCAGTATTGGTATCAGCACTGCGGCAATTGAAATGGGGCAGGGGGTCAATACTAAAATTCGTCACGTCGCTGAGAAAATATTTTCCGTTGATATTTCAAGAGTAAAAATTGAAACTACAAATACGACCCGGGTACCGAATACTTCTCCAACTGCTGCAAGCTCCGGGGCTGATCTTAATGGTAAGGCAACAGAACTAGCATGTGTAAAACTACTAAATCGTTTGATTGATTTTGCAAAAATTGAATTGAGCTGTGATAATGATTCCAAAATTGAAATTGTAAAAGAAAAAATAATTGTTGATGAAGTGGAATCTGATCTCGACTGGAAAGAACTGATACATCGAGCATATTTTAATCGGATTAATCTTTCTGCGCAGTCACATTTTGCAACTCCGGAAATACATTTTGATACAAAGAAAAATAAAGGTAAGCCGTTTGCTTATCACTCTTATGGAACCGGACTGATTGAAGTCAGCGTTGATTGTTTACGGGGGACATATGAAATTGATTCAGTTAAGGTTGTTCATGATTTTGGGAAGAGCATAAATCGAGTAATAGATAAAGGACAAGCAGAAGGAGCAATAATACAAGGAATTGCCTGGATGACAATTGAGGAAATCTTGTATGATGAACAGGGTAAACTGATGACGGATGCGTTATCAACTTATAAAATTCCCGGAATACATTTCACTCCAAAAGAATTTGACGTGAAGTTTCTTGAAAATACAGAGAATCCATTTTCGGTATTTGGATCAAAAGCAATTGGAGAGCCGCCGCTGATGTACGGCATTGGAGCGTATTTTGCAATCCGTAACGCTATACATTCATTTAATTCTAATTTGGAAATTGATTACAAAGCGCCAATGACAAATGAACGCGTTTTTACGTCGTTATATAAACCAAAAGAAAAAGTTAAAACTAATTAATATTGAACTAATAAATTAATTTTCAATTATTCTTAAAGTTTATTTCAAATAAGTTTGTATTTACCTTTCTATAATTGGTATATTTGCCGAAATAATTTTTGCACTATTTATTCCATTCAAATAAAAAATAAGGACTGCTATGAGCGTGCTCATATTGGAAGATGGTACAAAATATCCGGGCAAGTCGTTTGGGGCAAATACAAATATTGATGGTGAAGTAGTTTTTAATACTGGAATGGTTGGTTATCCGGAAACGCTTACAGATCCTTCCTACAGTGGTCAAATCCTCTCTCTTACTTTTCCTCTCATTGGTAATTATGGTGTCCCTTCCAAAGATAAATTGAACGGCTTATTGAAACATTATGAATCCGACAAAATTCAAATTCGCGGATTGATAGTTTCAAATTATTCTGAGGAATATTCTCATTGGAATGCGGAGAGATCCTTACAGGAATGGATGATAGAAGAAAATATACCAGGCATAACAGGAATAGATACGCGAAAATTAACAAGGCAGCTTCGTGAAAATGGAACAATGCTTGGTAAAATATTTATCGATGATAATTCAGAGGAGTTTGATAGGAAAGATATACACGATCCGAACAATGATAATCTTGCTGCTCTAGTTTCCATCAAAGCACCAATTGAATATTCAGCCGGGGAGAAAAAAATTATTTTAGTTGATTGCGGTGTTAAGAATAATATTATCAGAGCCTTCCTCGGAAGAAATATTACTGTCCTCCGAGTACCACATGATTTTGATTACTTGAATATAGAAGCAGATGGTGTTTTTATTTCAAACGGGCCGGGTGACCCGAAGATGTGTGTGAAGACAATTGAGACAACTAAAAAGTGTATGGAAAGGGGAAAGCCGATTTTAGGAATTTGTCTCGGTAGTCAAATATTGGGTTTAGCTGCGGGAGCTGATACATTCAAATTGAAGTACGGTCATCGAAGTCACAATCAGCCTGTAAATGAGTACGGAACCAGAAGATGTTTTATTACCTCTCAGAATCATGGTTATGCAGTTGATGGAAATACGCTGCCGCTTGATTGGCGGGAATGGTTTAACAATGATAACGACGATACTAACGAGGGGATAATTCATATTTCAAAACCATTTTTCGGAACACAATTTCATCCCGAAGCTTCACCGGGACCGGATGATACCGAGTTTGTATTTGATATGTTTGTAAGGAGTTTGGGATGATAATAAAACGCAAACCTAAAAAAGTTTTAATACTCGGATCGGGCGCACTGCAAATTGGCCAAGCTGGTGAGTTTGATTATTCCGGTAGTCAGGCGATTAAAGCCTTGAAGGAAGAGGGGGTTAAGACTGTACTTGTAAACCCAAACATAGCAACGATACAGACATCTGAAAATCTTGCAGACCAGGTTTACTTTTTACCTGTCAAGGCTGAGTTTATTAAAAAGATAATTATCAAAGAACAGCCGGATGGCATTCTGTTAAATGTCGGGGGGCAAACAGCGCTCAATGCCGGAGTTGATTTATTCAAGCAGGGAATTTTAGAAAAGTACAATGTAAAAGTTTTAGGCACACCGATCGAGAGCATTCAAAACACAGAGGATAGAGAATTATTTTCTCAGAAGGTTAAGGAAGTCGAACTTAAATCAGCCATAAGCAAAACCGTTACGAATGTTGATGATGCAATTCAAACTGCGCACAACATTGGTTTTCCGGTAATGGTAAGAATTGCATATGCTCTTGGCGGACTTGGTTCCGGCATCGTTAAAAATGAAGAGGAACTAAGAGAGAAAGCATCAAGAGCTTTTGCGTTTACTGATCAAATATTAATTGAAGAATCGTTGTACGGCTGGAAAGAAGTTGAATATGAAATTGTGCGCGATCAATTTGATAATTGTATCACTGTCTGCAATATGGAAAATGTTGATCCGATGGGAATCCACACAGGCGACAGTGTAGTTGTTGCCCCGGTGCAGACATTGACTGCAACCGAGAATTTCAAGCTTCGATCGATTGGAATTAAACTTATTCGCCATCTTGGAATAATAGGTGAGTGTAACATCCAATATGCGCTTGATCCAAATTCAGAAGATTATAGAATCATTGAAGTGAATGCGAGACTTAGCCGTAGCTCTGCATTAGCCTCTAAAGCAACAGGATATCCACTTGCATTTGTTGCGGTTAAACTATCTCTAGGTTACAACTTAAACGAGATTGTAAACTCGGTGACGAAAGAAACATCATCTTGCTTTGAACCGGCATTGGATTATGTGGTTATTAAATATCCACGATGGGATCTTCAAAAATTTAAACAGGTAAGCACATTGCTTGGCTCTGAAATGAAAAGTGTCGGTGAGGTAATGTCAATCGGGCGAAGCTTTGAAGAGGCATTGCAGAAATCAATAAGAATGCTTGATATTGGTATGAACGGTTTGGTGCTTAACGATCTTGCGGAAGTTGATCTAGAGGAACAGATTGAGAAACCTAATGATAAACGACTTCTTTATATTGCCGCAGCATTAGAAAAAGGAATCTCAATTGACCGCATACATGAATTATCAAAAATTGATAAATGGTTTTTATACAAATTTAAAAATATAGTTAGGACAAAAAATAGAATTGCAGATTCTAATTATGAAACGATGCCAGTTGAATTGTTAAGAGATGCCAAACGATCCGGATTTTCAGACAGGCAGCTGGGTATAATTTTCGGAAAAGAAGAATCTGAAGTGAGAACAAAACGGAAGGAAGCTAAAGTTATTCCTTTTGTAAAGCAGATCGATACACTTGCTGCTGAATTTCCATCTGAAACAAATTATTTATATTTGACATATCATGCGGATGATGATGATATTAAACTCGGGGAAGAACACCAGATCATCGTTTTAGGCGGCGGTGCTTATAGAATAGGCTCGTCGGTTGAATTTGATTGGTGCTGCGTTAATTCAGTTTTAACTCTTGATAAGCTGAATTATAAACCGATTATGATAAACTACAACCCGGAAACAGTTAGTACAGACCATGATACCTGCCACAAACTTTATTTTGAAGAAATGTCACTCGAAAGAGTTCTTGATATTTATGATAAAGAAAATCCGAAAGGATTAATTGTCTCCATGGGCGGACAAATTCCGAATAACCTTGCGTTAAAACTGCACGGTTATAATGTAAATATTATCGGAACTTCTCCAAAACAGATCGATAATGCTGAGGATAGAAATAAATTTTCGAAAATCCTTGATTCATTGGATATTGATCAACCCGATTGGAAAGAACTAACAGATTTAGAATCTGCAAAACAATTTGCTGCGGATGTTGGTTACCCTGTATTGATTAGACCAAGCTATGTTTTAAGCGGTGCAGCAATGAGCATTGTACTTAACAACAAAGAATTAGAAGAATATTTATTGAAAGCATCTGAAATTAGCTCTGAGCATCCCGTTGTTATAAGCAAGTTTATTACCGATGCGAGAGAGATAGAAGTGGATGCAGTTTCAAATAAAGGTGAATTATTTTGTTATGCAATTTCGGAGCATGTTGAAAATGCTGGTGTACATTCCGGTGATGCAACAATAGTTTTACCGCCGCAAAGAACATATTTGGAAACAATGAGACGTGTAAAGATCATTACTAAGAAAATTGCAAAAGCATTGGAAATTACCGGACCTTTCAATATTCAATTTATTGCCAAGGATAATGAAGTTAAGGTTATTGAATGCAACCTTCGCGCTTCAAGAAGTTTCCCGTTTGTTTCAAAAGTATTGAAAGTAAATTTTATCGATGCTGCAGTAAAACTAATGTTGGGTGAAAGGGTTCCGGCTGTTGACAAATCCTCTTTCGACCTTGATTATGTTGGTGTTAAAGCTTCACAATTTTCATTTACAAGATTAAAAGGTTCTGATCCTGTTACCGGAGTAGAAATGAGCTCAACCGGAGAGGTTGCCTGCTTAGGGGATGATTTTAATGAGGCATTCTTAAAAAGCATTTTATCAATTGGGTTCAAATTACCGAAACATGGTGTTCTTCTTTCTACTGGAAGTCCAAGAAAAAAAGCGGAGTTCTTAGAAAGCTTAAAAGTGCTGAAGAATAAAGGATTAAAACTCTACGGAACTAAAGGTACCGCAAAATATTATAGCTCATTAGGAATTTTAGTTGAAGAATTAGAACGACCACTTTACAACAAAGAACCAAGCATTTTAACATATCTACAGAACGGCTCTATTGATCTGGTGATTAATATTCCGAAATCCAATGAAAGTGATGAGTTAAACGATGACTATTTCATACGAAGGAAAGCGATTGACTTGAACATTCCTCTTATTACAAATATTCAGGTTGCTAATAGATTTGTAAAAGCATTTGATCATTATAACATTGATAATTTAGAAATTAAAAGCTGGCAGGAATATAATTAAAGTTGAATTTTTTATTCCAACGGAATAATTCGAAAATTTAATATAAAATTACTGATTTAACCAAACCTCTTATCCCATTTGCCCTTGCTCACATATTCCCATATTCATGATACAAATCAAACTTAAACATTTTAAGAATTGTACTTTAACCTCCGATAATTAGATACTTTTACATATTTACTCTAAGAGAAGCGGAGAAAAAGAAGAAATGAAATTATTCTCTAAAATATTTATAGTTACTTTATTATTTATCATCGGTTGCTCCGAAAACCAGAACATTAACTCCCCGAATATTGATAGCAGATTGACAAAGCAAAATGATCCTGTTTATGAAAATGATTTAGATGCTGAAGAGGCTACGATTCTATTAGACTTAGAACCTGAATGGGTATCGTTACCGATGCCTGGTTTGGGCACAACTCAAGTGCCTAACTATATTTCCAAAAGTAAAATGGTATATAAGGATCGATTAAATATTATGTTAGTCGATTTTTCATATGAAACTGAGGAACTTGATTCAGTAAAACTTTCGGCAAAACTGTCATTTTTTCCAAACGTAATTCAGCAAGATTCATTGTTAGTTACTGCTAAGATTGATACAAGAAATGGAACATTGATCTTTGAACCACACATTCAATTCAACTATCCTGTTTTTCTTGACTATAAAATCGAAGGGATTGATGTCAGTTTACTAAGTAGTGATGAAATCGATTTTATATTTGGCGGTGCTGACGGGACAGTAGAACCTATTGAGTATTTGTTTATCGACGTAAATACACAGGAAAACTTTCTTTTTATGTTTGCAGGAAAACTAAATCATTTTTCAAGATATGGTTTTGTAAGACGTAATCCAGATTTCTAGGTAAATTCAGAAAGTTATAATTATAAAAACATTAATAAATAAAGGATTTAAAGTGAAATTTGTACCCACATTTTTAATACTTTTAATTTTTATAATCGGTTGCTCTGAAAACCAGAATATTACTTCTCCAATTGATAAGAACTCTATATTGAAATCATCAAATCCTGATGATCCAAGCTATATGGATACGGAGTCTGCAATTTTATTGGATGTAGAACCTGCTTGGATAAGTTTGCCAACACCATCATCATTACCTCAATCAACAACATTTTATACCTCTAAGTTAATTTTGAATGATAAAACAAATAATTTAAAGATTGATACATCCTACGCTGGAGGACTTCATGGTTCTGTATCAATAAATATGAAATTAACTTTTGATGCCGGTGTGTTACCTTCTGATTCCTTGTTTGTAACTGCTGAATTAGATATTAATAATGGTACAATTAAATTTGGACCGGCTACGTTATTTAATGGGCCAGTTTGGGTAAACTATAAAATAACTGGTTTAGATTTCAGTGGCATGGATCCAAATGAAATTAGGTTCGTTTACGGCTGTGATGATGGAAGCATTGAACCAGTGAATTGTTGGTATTATGAAGTAGATGAATCGAGAGGAAGTATTCAAATGTGGTGGGGTGAAATACCTCATTTTTCGCGTTATGGATTTGTAAGAAGAAGCGTAGATTATTAATTAGCGATGAAAGAAAATTATAAATGACAAATAATTCAAAATATATTCTTTACTTAAACTTTTTTAAAAAAGAATTAAAGAAATATCTTTCAGATGAAAATCTGGAAGTATTGATTCTTGAATATAAAAAGCTAGAAAAGTTAAATCTTTTTGATCGGAAATCAACAGAAGTTAAAGATGCTGCCGGCAAGGATATTTTGTATTATTCACTAAAATATAGAAGAAGTTTTGAAGAACTTATTACTTACTTGGAATTCAACTTATCCAAAACAAAATATTTGCAATTTCTAATTTCACTTGCAAGGTTTTCATTAACTAATTCTGAAGTAAAATTAGCAATCGATCTTTGCTATAAAATAGTTTCACCCGGTGTAAAAAGATATAAAAAATTAAAGTATAGAGCTGAAGCTTATATAATTCTATCCGATTCATTTTTAGATCAAGCATACTGGAGTGAAAGTTTAAGTTATTTGAAGCTAGCACAACTGATTTATAAATCTAAAAATGATGATAAAGGGCTAGCTGAATGCCAAAATAGATTGGGAATTATTCATGCTCAACAGGGGAATATTAAATTAGCTTCGGAACACTTTGAGTCCGCAATAAAAATGTTAAAGCTTAGTAATGATAATGAACAAATATCTAAGCTTAACATTAACTTGGGTATCATTTATACAATATTAGATAAGAAGAAAAAAGCCGAAACTTACCTTAACAATTCTCTAAAAATATTTATTGAAAAGAAGGATAAGTTAAATGTAGCGTTACTTTATCATAATCTAGGAATGCTATATTTAAGAAACGGTAACTTAGACGAATCACAAAAAAGTTTTAACCGCAGTTTATCAATATCCAGCAGAAATAATTTTTTAATGTCGAAGTGTATAACTCTTGTGAGTAAGTCTCAATTGGCATTGTCAAAAAATTCCTTAGATGCTGCAAATAGATTTGCTATGCAGGGATTAAACTTGGCAATTAAAATCAATGATCGATTATCGCAGGCTGAATTCTATAAAATTTATGGGATTATATACCGGTTAAAGAAAGAATATAAATTATCTGAAAGTAATTTGCTTATTAGTTTGCGGATAAATAAAGAGGTAAATAACCAGCTAAACTATTCGGAAACTGCAATTGAGCTTGGTAATTTGTTTGCCGAATTAAATGAAAGTTCAAAAGCAAATTATTACTATGATTTAGCGAAAATTTTCTATAAAAAGAATAATATAAAAAGAGAATTGAAATTAATTTCAGACGCATTAAAAGAAGGCTGATATTATTTCTTATTAAACTTCCTTGGTTTAATCATTTCTTCGGGCGATAATATATTATCTAATTCCTCCTTCGACATCAAATTTCTTTCGAGTACTAGTTCATAAACGCCGCGGTTATTTTTTAATGCGTCTTGCGCAAGCTGAGTTGAAACTTCATAACCAAGGTAAGGATTTAATGCGGTTACAATTCCAATACTATTTACAACCAGTTCCCTGCAGCGTTCTTCATTTGCAGTTATACCATCTATACAGCGGAATTTTAATGTGTTCATTCCATTCTTAAGCATCTCAATTGATTCAAATATTGACTGCACCATTACAGGTTCCATAACATTCAACTGTAATTGTCCTGCTTCAGCACCGAGCGTAACAGTCAAATCGTTGCCAATTACTTTAAATGCAATTTGATTTACAACTTCCGGGATAACCGGGTTAACCTTTCCGGGCATTATTGACGAACCGGGCTGCATCGGCGGTAAATTAATTTCATTTATTCCTGTTCGGGGCCCGGATGAAAGCAGTCTGAAATCATTTGCCATTTTTGAAAGCTTTACTGCCAATCTTTTTATTGCTGAAGAATACATTACAAATGCACCGGTATCTTGAGTTGCTTCAACCAAGTTTGCCGCAAGTTTAATATCATATCCGGTTATTTGCTGTAAGTGGTTAATACATTTTGGAGCATAATCGGGATCAGAATTTATACCTGTTCCGATAGCTGTAGCACCCATATTTACTTCCAGGAACAACTTTGCATTTTCTTCCAGTCTCTGAATCTCTTCTTCAAAAGTAACGGCATACGCTTCAAACTCTTGTCCGAGTGTCATCGGCACAGCATCTTGTAACTGTGTTCTACCCATTTTCAAAACTGATTTAAATTCTTCTGATTTATTTCGAAGAGAAATAATCATGTCTTTTAATACTTCAACTAACTTTTTGTTAGCATTAATAAGTGCAATTTTAATAGATGTTGGGTATGCATCATTTGTTGATTGAGAAAGATTAACATGGTTATTCGGGTGGCAATATTTATAATCTCCTTTTTCATAACCAAGGATTTCTAATGCACGGTTGGCAATAACCTCGTTCGCATTCATGTTTGTTGAAGTACCGGCCCCGCCTTGGATCATATCCACAACAAAATGTGTATGAAATTTACCGTTCATTATTTCATTGCAGGCCTGTGTAATTGCTTCAGTAATTGGTTTAGAAAGCATTCCAAGTTCATAGTTTGCTTTTGCTGCTGCCATCTTAACAACTGCGAGTGCTTCAATAATAGCCGGAAAAAAGTTTAAAGTTATCCCACTAATATTAAAATTCTCTAAAGCTCTAAGTGTTTGTATGCCGTAATAATATTCATGCGGTACCTCTCTATCACCAATTAAATCATGCTCACTTCTTGTTCTGCCTGATTGATATTGTGAAGCTATATTTATAGAACGTGTATTAGCCTGCTGCATTCTTCGTGAAATAACTCTTGCAACTCGCGAAAGAATTTTACCTGCAATATCGCCATGCTCTTCAAATAATTTTTCAAAATCATTTTTATTTAATAAGAGGGCAGTGGTTTTAATCATGGAGCGGGCAGAAGTTGAATGAGGAGAATCGTCCATCAAAGAACCCTCACCTAAAAAATCATACTTTGTAAAAAATGTTAATCTCTTTTCCTCACCAAATGGAGTCTTTTTAAAGAGTTCAACTTCACCATCAAAAATTATAAATAAGTTTTTTCTCGGATTATTTTCTAAAAATATAATAGAGTTCGGTTCAAATTCCTTAACCTTAATACTTAATGAAATAAGTTTATTTTGGTTTTCATCGAGGTCCTTAAACAATTCTATTTTTTTTATGAACTCTTGTATTATTTCTGGTTTCATTAATTAGCTCCGAAATTCAATTAAAATTAAACTGAAAAAATATTGAAATAAAGTTAATTAAAAAATAGTTCTGTTGTAAGTTAGCTTTGAGATATGATAAAGCGGTACATTAGATCATAATCCAGTATTCATCATTCGATTATTGATGTTATTATGACAAGACAATATGAATGATGAATACTGAACGATGTAGATAATTTTCTGAATCGAAATTAGTATTTTACAGAACATCCGTAGGGTGCAGAAACAGAAGTCTCGACTTCTTTTCCATCCAGCAATAAATCCAAAGCTTCTGAAACAAAGTTCACTGCAATTTCAATATCACTGATATCTGTCGATTTTATATTATCGATACCGCCAGCATAAACAAGAATTCCTTCTTCATTAATAATGTACATGTGAGGAGTGGTTTTTGCACCATATAATTGTCCTACTTCACCGCTTTGATCAATTAAATATGCGGATGGGTTAGCATTGTAATCAACCAATTGATCATTAATATCTGACATAGGCAAATTTCCCTGCTTGCCTGGTGCGGAAGAACAAATTGATAACCATACAACGTCTTTATCTGTATATGTATCTTGAAGATTCTGCATATTGCTGCTTTCATAATGTTTTTTAACGAATGGGCAGCCAAAATTTATCCATTCCAAAACAACAATTTTTCCTGAATAATCGGAAAGAGTGTGCGCATTGCCATGGCTATCAGCAAGTGTAAAATCCGGAGCTGCTTTTCCAATTTCAGCATCGGATGCAAATAGAAATGCCGGAATTAGCATAACAGCGAAAACAATTAATTTTATACTATTTTTCATTTTATTTCTCCTTATTAATAATTATTGATTCGGAAAATTCCAGACTTTTCTTTTTCGAGTTGTCAATCCAGCTATCTGATATAACTAAAATTCCATCAAGCGAAGAAGGATCTTCACTTCTGAATTTATTTAGTTCGAGTTCAATTGTAAATCCGTTTTCATTTATTTGAAAATTTTGTTTGGCAGAATAATTAAAAATATCATCTGCATATGGAAAAAAAATAATTTCATATTCATTACTTTTGAACCAATTTGGTTTAATCCCGTTTACGTTTACCAGGTTATTGGATATTTCAATTTCAAACTTCCAATCGCTTTTATATATTGGTACCTTATTCAGCCAATCATATAAATCACTAATTGCAATTTCATCTTCTGAATTAGAATCATCAACATTCAAAGTAACCGTCATCTTAGCACTGCCGGGTATGCATACTTGCTTGCATTCGAGCCAGTTAGCTTTTGCCGAGATTACAATTTCATTCTCACTAATATTTGATGGAGAAGTAATTTTCACCAATAGTAATACTTCATTTTCATATATAAATGTTGCTGAATTATTTTCAACCAATATATTTGGATAAGGGTAAAAGGTATCTGTAATCGTGAACCCTTTGGGAACTATCCAATCAACAGAAGTAGGTAAACCGGAATCACCAGAATTTCGCCAGTAAATATGCCAGCCGTTTTGCATTTCAAATTTTACAGCTACCCAAAATGACTGCCCGGACTTTATTGATTTGACCTCTGAGATTATTGTCGTTTTAACATTGGAATCAAAATAGGAACCGGCAATAATAAATTGTGAGCATAAAAATAAAACTAAGAGTATGATTGCAATTCTTTGAATTTTCATAAACGCCTTAATAATAAATTAAATTGGATGGAATATTAGTAAAAGAGGAATAAATAAAAAAGGCATCACAAAAAATATGATGCCTAATTAAGTTTAATTTTGATGCATATGAACATCCCTTTGCGGAAAGGGGATTGATATATTTTCGGCATCAAATTGTTTTTTAACCTGTTCGGTTGTATTAAAATAAACATCCCAATAATCGGGACTGTTAACCCATGGTCTTACATGAAAATTAACACTACTGTCCGCCAACTCGGATACTACTATTTGCGGAGCAGGATCTTTTAATATTTTTGAATTACCATCAAGAATTCTTGAAATAACGTTTTTAGCCTTATCAATATCGTCACTATAACCAATACCAAAAACGAGATCGACTCTTCTAGTATCTTTAACAGAGTAGTTAACAATATTATCACCAACTAATTTTGAGTTTGGTACGTAAATAACTTTGTTGTCCGGTGTGGTCAAAGTGGTTGAGAATATTCCGACCGTTTCAACAGAGCCCATTTTCCCACCGCCTTCAATAAAATCACCAACTTTTATTTGACGGAAAATTATTATCATTACACCAGCTGCAATATTTGAAAGTGAGCCTTGCAGAGCAAAGCCAATTGCCAAACCTACTGCACCTAAAACTGCAACAAATGAAGTTGTTTCGATACCTAGTCTGCTTATAACAGCCATAATCACGAATGCAATTATGCCTACTTTAACAATGCTTCCTAAAAATTTTGTCAGCGTTGCATCAACACCTTTTTTAAGCATCATTTTGGTAACTGACTTAGATAAAAATTTTGCAAGCCACAGACCAACTATCAGTATTATGATTGCTGCAACAATATTAAGTCCGTAAGTTGCAACAATTGTTTCTAACTGCTTCAATATATCTTCCATTATAAATCCTGATTTATTTTAAATAAGTATCTATTAATTTAGTTTTTTTTGTTTTACTTAGTGGTAAGTAGATAAGATAGAGTCTGAGAAGTTAACTCAGACCCTTAAAATTATGAACGAGCTTTTAAAGCGTCTCTAATTTCAGCAAGTAATACTTCTTCGTTTGAAGGCTTAGGAGGAGCGGCAGGAGCAGCTTCTTCTTTTTTCTTCATTGAATTAATACCCTTAATTACCATGAATATGGCGAAAGCAACAATAATAAATTGGACTATTGTATTAATAAAAACACCATATTTAATTGTAACGGCTTCTGCAACGTCAGTTGCTTCTTTTATTACTAGAGTAAGACTGCTAAAATCAACACCGCCAAGTAAAATACCAATTGGAGGCATTATAACATCTGCTACCAAAGAGGCAACTATTTTTCCGAATGCGGCACCTATAACAATACCGACTGCCATATCTATAACATTACCCCTCATGGCAAATGCTTTAAATTCTTTCATCATGCTCATAGAAATATACTCCTATACAAATTGTAAATGTGATTAGTTAGTTTAAAAAAATCAAAATTAAAGAGGAGTGCCCCGGTATAATCAGGGCACATGGGAAGTTATTTAATTCTTACAAATTCTATTCTACGGTTTTTCTTTCTGCCTTCAACTGTTTTGTTTGATGCAATTGGATTATCAGGTCCCAATCCTTTTGCAACCATTCTATCACCGCTAATACCTTTGTTAATCATCCAATTTCTAACGGATTCAGCTCTTCTTTTTGAAAGCTTCATGTTGAAATTTTTAGATCCGGTATTGTCTGTATATCCTCTAATTTCAACGACAATGTCATCGTAGGATTTTAATGTTTTTAATGCAGCTTCCAATGTAGGTTTAGAATCATCAGATATTTCAGCACTTGAAAGAGCAAAGTTTATTCCGTCTAAAACAATTGGAACGTTGATTTTCATAATATCATCTGAAGGATCAAGAGGATCTGTATCGCGCTTAACCTCAGCACCGTCATTTACTGTTCCGCCGTCTGTATCAGCCTTGCGTGGATCAGTGTTATGATTTTTAACTTCTGCAAAGTCAGATAAAGTATCACCATCTGTATCTGGTTTTAATGGACTTGAGTTATATGTGGTTACTTCTTCTCCGTCAGTTAAACCGTCTTTATCGGTATCTGCATCAGCGGGATTAGTTTTATGAGTGTTAATCTCATCACCATCCTTAAGTCCATCATGGTCACTATCAGCATCCAATGGATCGGTTGAGTGAACGGTAATTTCATCATAATCATTGAGTCCATCATTATCAGTATCAGGTTTTAACGGGTCTGTCATATATTTTTTAATTTCATCGTAATCTTTAAGATTGTCGCCATCTGTGTCTTCCTTTAAAGGATCAGTTTTATACTGATTAACTTCATCACCGTCTTTAAGTCTGTCTCCATCAGTGTCCGCATTTTCAGGATCAGTTCCAATTCTTTCCTCAACATCATTTAGCAATCCGTCTTTATCCTTATCCGGATTCCCACCATCTAATTGGAATACCATCGATAAACCTGCATTTAACCAAGCATCTTTTGGAGTAGATTTAGTTGGATTGTGTAAATTTAAATCTTCTGTAAAAGAATATGTTCCACCTAATGATAGTTCAAGACCGAATTTTTGTGTTACCATAAATTCAACACCAATACCAAATGGAATAATTCCGGTAATTCCATCTAATTCAGTATCTACTGTTGTTTTTGCTTTTGGTTCATCAGTAACTTTATAAGAAAGTATTCCTGCCCCAACATAGAGGTATGGATTTATTTTCTTGTTATTAAATGGAGAAACTAATAATCGTAAATCAACTGGAATTAATTGAGTTCGGTAATAATTTGGAATTACATCAGTATCCAATCCTGAATATGATCCATACCCTGCGCCAGCTTCAAGAGCTAAAGTATTATTTAATTTCCATCTTAAAAAACCGCGTAATAAATATGAAAGTTTTCCCCCTTCAAATTCATCAAATTCATTTAATGGTACCAAATAATTAATGTTAATTCCGCCCTTCATTTTGTAATCTTTTACCTGAGCAAAAGAATTACTTACAACAAAGATCAATAGAATTAAAATTGTAAATCTTGCAATAGAACGTAATTGAATATTCATAAGCTATTCTCCCAAAGTTTATTTAATTAAAATAATGTATATGTAATTCCTATTTGTAAAGCCTCTTTCACTTGAGTCTTTAGTGTTTGGTCAGCATCATAAAGTACAACTACGTTTAAGTTAACATTAAATATTTCTGATATTTTTGCTGTAATTGTGTTATCCCATCGAACATCCCAAACATCAATTGCATCGAATGTTCCGAACATAAAAAGCTCACTGCTTAATAATAAATTATCTTGAATGGGGTATTCTGCTTTTGTAACAAACTCAATACCGGTCTCAAATTTTGATTTTTCTAATTCAGGTGTATCAGCATCATCTGTATAAGCTGCTGCAAAATTATTTGCAAATGTTTCCTGAAAACCAAGACCTAACCTTGTTGTTAGCCAGCTCAATTGCTGATAAGTAAAACCAATTCCCTGGTTCCAATATGCGGGATCAAAAAACTGTGAAATTTGAATCTTAGGATCAGTTCCATAATCATACCCTTTTACAATAACAGTTCTAAATGTATTGCTTATATATGGATCCACAACCCAGCCTGATTTGTATGATAATACATTGTCCATAAAAATTTCATTATCTGTATTTTTAGAACCACCGCTTCCTAATTTGGTCATGCCATAGCTTAACTTTAACTTGTTATCAAACTTCCACTTTGCATCTTCGTAAACTAATCCGAAATTTCCAAAAAGATTTATATTTAGAGCGTCTTCACCGCCTTGCGTCCAATTACTAAGTGATATTTGACTTAAGTTTAATCCCAAAACTCCGCTGGGCGTCCAACTTGCTTTTAAAGAATCATCTTGTCCTTGTATAAAAGTAGCAGCGGTTATCATGAAAATTAGAAAATATTTGATCATTAAAACTCCGTTTTTGTTAATAGTAGATAATAGTTAATTAAATATAATGAGCTATTATGTCCTTATATCATTTCTTTTAATTGAATTATGTTCTAAAAATAAAATCAATTAAGAGTAAAATGATTATTTATAAAACCGTTTATGATTAATTATATAATAGCTTTGGAGAATTGTGTTTTGATAAACACATCAATGTATAAAAATAGCATATAAATTTTAATAATTCAAACTCAAATATTAACAATTGTGTTTTGAATCACATTGTTATTGTTCAAACATAAAATAATTAAATAATTGCTTACAGCACAACAATTTTTATAGTTAGGTAATATTATTGATTTATCAAAAAAAACATCAAATTTTAATTGAGTGTGATGCTAAACAGAAATAAAGGTTTCAAAGTTCCACAAATATTATTTTTCATTATTACATTATTGAAAAAACTATTTAAATAATTTTGAAGAATTTATTCTCACTATTATCAAGGTTATCAAACCCAATATTTTTTAAGTATTTGATATGTGCTTTTACTTCAGAAGTGGTAGTCATTTTTGTAATACCTTGCTCCTTTAAAAACTTAGTTTCAGCATTATAAATATACTCTCCATTTTTATTATCCCGATAATTTGGAACCGCGTAATCCATTTTAACATCAATTGTATTTTTATCTGTTTGTTCATAAACAAATAATCCGGCTGGAACAAGATTGCGGAGGATGAAGAAAAAGTTGGGACTCGATAATTTTGATTTTGAAAATCCAGGAAAGTATTTCAACATATCTTCTTTATAATAATCAATAAATTTATTTAGATAAAAATGATTATCATTTAATACCGGGCTTAAACTAAAGCAGTCTTTCGTTCTATAAATTTGAAATAGATAATAAATATCGATGAGGACTATGTACGTGTTCAAAATAGTTACCGGTATAGCTTCAACAACAACTCCATATCCAGCAAATATTGCTGCGCCAAATAAATTTATCCATCTAAGTTTAATTATATTTTTCATTGTTAACGATAGGGCAATTAAAAACGACCCAACGTAACCAATAATAGTGTACCATTCCGGCATAGCGATTTCCAAATGTTATTAAAAATTAGGGGATTAAAATAAGGTATTAATTACTAAATGATGTAAAAATATTTTTAGAGAGGGGATTAAATTCAAAGATCATTTTGCAAACATGCTAAAACGAAACTCAATGCTGAAAATTTGTTTTATAGAGAGTTGGTAGATATTTTTGTGAACTACACTTTAGCCTTAAACTCGTTTTGAACGAAACTTATCAATTGATTATATTCTTCCTCTCCCATTGTTTTAAGGTATCCAATTATATCGGGACGTTCTATAATTAAATTATAATAATCAATTTCAACTTGAACAAAAAAATTGCCTACCGATTCAAATAACTCTCCGGCTTCCTCAAATAGTTTCTTCTTAACTTCTTCAGCATCGTGAGCCATTGCCCAAAAATATAACAGCATCAGTCCGGTTTTTAGTTTGCTTTCTTTCAGCGGACTAGCAGTAGTTTGAGAATGCTGTTTAACCATTTCATTAAATAGTGCTTTGATTTCTTTTAAAGAATTAATCCTTTCATCAATCATTTTAATCCTTATTAAATGTTATCTCGATTTAATTTGAATCGAATTCTTAATACTTCATTTTCAAAACTTGAGGAAACAATCCTAAACTTTCCTATTTCCGAAGTATTGGAAACATGTGGTCCGCTGCATGGGCAGCTATCATAATCACCGACCTTTATAAGTCTTATTAAATCACCGCTCTCATCGGGAAGATTCGCTAAACTTATTTCATTTTCAATTTCAGTTCTATTCACAAAACTTTCTGAAACATCCAAGTTGCTTTTAATAACCTCATTAACCTTAGTTTGAATTTCTTCTCGCTCTGCGTCGGTTAAGTCTCTTTCAAAATGATAATCGCATTTAGATTTTTTCTTTTCGATGTGATTACTAAATGATCTTCCTTTATTAAACATCCTAACCATTGTTTGATTTAAGATATGTTCTGCTGTGTGCATTTGAGGATCGTAACTTTTTGGATTTGATATCATAATTATTCCTTAAAAATATTTTGTAAACTTAATACATAATATTAATAATTTCATCAAATTTTGAATTATAAAATATCCTACTTAAAAACTCGAACTCTTTTAGCTAAAAATTATTATTTTCACTTAACAAAACTTTGGGGTTGTGATGATAAAAATTACTAAAATACTTTTCCCAACTGATTTTTCAATTTGTTCTGATCAAGCTTTAGAACACGTAATGTATTTGGCAGATAAGTACAAAGCAGAACTTCATATAATAAATGTGATGATTTTATTTGATAAGTATTCCTACTTAGAATCAAATGATTTACCGAAAGCTGATGAAATTAAGACTAGAGTTGATAAAAAGTTTGATGAACAAATAAATCATCTCAGTGACAAGTATGACTTGAGCAATCTGAAAATTATTAAGACTCAAGTTAGAGGAATATCGGAAGCGCCCGCGATTCTTGAGTATGCATCAGATAATGATGTTGACTTAATTATTTTAGGAACCCACGGAAGGCGGGGAGTTAAACATTTGTTTCTAGGAAGTGTTGCCGAAGAAGTTGTCAGGCATGCAGTTAGACCTGTATTCACAATACGAGAACTTGAAACACAAAAACCACCGGCAAACTATAATAACATTTTGGCACCGATTGACTTTTCGGATAATTCAAAAAAAACTATTCAGTATGTAAGAGAAATAGCAAAAAACTATGATGCTAAAATTCAACTGCTCCATATTATTGAGGATGACTTACCCGCAATTTATTTTCTTGCAGGTAAAACATCAATTTTTGATCTAGATCCAAAAATTGAAGAAAAAACTAAAATTAAAATGGAAGAATTTTATCAAGATATTTCCGGCGCAGAAGATAATTATGAAATTCACACAATGATTGGGCATCCGGCACAGAGTATCATTAATTTTTCTGAGACTAATAAAAGTGACCTCATTGTAATCGCTACTCACGGGTTGAGAGGATTAGATCATTTCCTATTAGGTAGTGTTACGGAAAAAGTTGTTAGAAGATCATCAATTCCTGTTTTTACAGTTAAAGCTTTTGGTAAATCTCTAATTGTTTAATAAAAATACTTCAATGACTAATCTAAAGCATATCGGAATTCATTCAAGCTCAATTGAAAATGCAATTAAATTTTATAAGGGATTACTTGATTTCAAAATTGCATATGAGTTCGATGTTGAAAGCGAATTGGCTGTAAAGATTTTTGAAATAGCTTCTGATTTTCATGTAATAATGTTTGAAAAAAATGAATTGTTTATAGAAGTATTTATTTCTCCAAAATTTAGTGAAGAAAAAAAAACAATAAACCATTTTTGTATTGAAATAAAAAACCGGGATAACTTCATTGCCAAATGCCGACTAAATAATGTTGATGTTATCTCTATTGATAGGGGAGATAGGGTAACGATATTTATAAAAGATTATGACGGCAATTTAATTGAAGTGAAGGATTTGATTTAAACAGTTGAGTTCTCCTCTTCTTCAAGAATTACAGCCTCTTCAGTTTCCTCCTTTTTGATTACTTCAACTGTAAATTTTGCAGCCATTCCTGCTAGTGCCCCAACTGCTGCTAATATTGGTGCGCATGCTGCACCAAGTATTCCAACCGTTAATGGAATTTCAATGTAAGGCTTTCCCTCAGAATCTTTAATAATAATTCTTCGAATATTTCCCTGATGAATTAACTCTTCAATCTTCTTTAATAATTCTTTACCTTTTATTTTGAACTCACTCATAGTATTCCTTATTTTCTAATTTAGATGTAAGGATTATTAATTTGTTCCATTTATTCATTGCTGTCATATTTCAATTCTATATACGGATACGTTATTGTGGAAATTAAAAAAATAAAAGCCCCAAATACTTATATAATTTTGTCATCAATCGTTGTTCTTGTTGCTGTTTTAACTTGGGTACTTCCATCGGGAGAATTTGAAAGAGAAGAAATTGAAGGAAGAAGTGTTGTTGTTCAAAACTCTTATCATGAAGTTGAAGGTAATCCCCAAAGTATTTATGATGTAATAATGGCTCCATTGAAAGGCTTTATTTCTGCTGCTGAAATTATTGGGTTCGTTTTAATTGTGGGCGGGGCATTTTCCGTATTCAAAAAAACCGAAGCTGTGGATGCAGCGATAAAGTCTATTGCTAAAGCTCATTCAAGATCAAAACTCGTTAAAAAATTATTGATACCAATATTTATAATAATATTCTCTCTTGCCGGCGCCGTTTTTGGAATGAGTGAGGAGATAATTCCATTTATTTTGATATTTGTTCCAATGACAATATTACTTGGTTATGACTCAATAACCGGTGTAGCAATTTCTTTTGTCGCTGCAACTGTCGGCTTTGCTGGTGCTTTTATCAATCCGTTCACTTTAGGTATCGCACAAGGAATTGCCGAGCTACCATTAAATTCAGGAATTTTATACCGGATATTCGGCTGGGTAATTTTAACAAGTGCGACAATAATTTATGTTCAACAATATGCAAATAAGGTCAAAGCTAATCCTAAAAAAAGTATAATGTTTGAAATAGATTCAAAAAGAAAAGACAATATTAATAACCATTCAATTGAAAATCATGATGGATTGGATAAAAAACATAAAATAGTTTTAGCAGCTTTTCTTTGCGGATTGGTCGTGCTGGTATTCGGCGTTTTACAATTCCGATGGTTTATTCAGGAAATGTGTGCAGTATTTATTGTTTCCGGAATTGTTGTAGGTGTGCTCGGCAGGCTAACAGCAAAAGAAATAACTGATGGTTTTATTGAAGGGGGAAAAGATTTAATAGGTACAGCATTTGTAATTGCGTTGGCAAAGGGAATATTTGTTGTTTCAAGTGACGGTAAAATCATAGACACAATATTAAATGCTCTGGCTTCACCTATTAGTTCATTTCACCCAATAATATCAAGCCATGCAATGCTTGTTACACAATCATTTATAAACTTTTTTGTTCCCTCTGGGAGCGGTCAAGCAGCACTAACAATGCCAATTATGACTCCGCTTGCAGACTTGGTTGGAGTTGGAAGACAGACTGCAGTACTCGCATTTCAGTTTGGCGACGGCTTTACCAACATGATAATTCCAACTTCAGCAGTAACTATGGGTGTACTAAGCTTAGCGAATATTCCTTATGAAAAATGGCTTAAATGGATGCTTCCATTATTTGCTCTCTTGTTTATTTTAGGTCTGCTTTTATTAATTCCGCCCTATTATTTTAATTGGGGATGATTCAAAAAAATATATTGGAAAAATGAAAAAAATAATCGATAATATAAGAAGTCTTAAAAATCAAGTTTTTCAGTTAATAAAGTAAAAGATTGAAGTATGGGAAAAATAATTGCTGTTGCTATTCCAAAGGGAGGAGTTGGTAAAACAACTACTGCAGTAAACCTTGCTGTTGCATTTGCATTACGAAAGAAAAAAACTTTGCTAATTGAACTTGATGCGTCAGGTGTGATAGTTTCAGCAATTGGATATCCAAAGGCAGATGTTGTGGGAAACATGTTTCATGTATTCAGTTATATCCGATCTTTAAAACAAGTTATACATAAAACTAAAAATGAATTTCTAGACATTGTCCCTTTTGAAAATTTATCAGCGCAAGATGAAGTTAGACTTTCCAAACTGACACAGAATGAATACTTACTTCGAAATATAATCCAATCCGAAGCCGGGGAGTATGAATATATATTTTTAGATTGTCCGCCTTCGTTAATTGGACTTACCACAGGTGCTCTCGTAGCTGCTGATTCTGTAATTATTCCGGTAAGAGCCAGCAAGTTTTCTCTTAATGCAGTTGATAGAATTGTTCAGAACATTGCAACAATTAAGAGACAGTTTAATTTTAATATTAAAGTTGAAGGTATACTGCTAACCATGTATGAATCGAACACAAAAGTTTCAGGTGAAGCAGAAGCTGATTTAATTGCGAAATATCCCAAAGATGTTTTTAGTATTAAAATTCCTAAAAATGTTGCTGTAACAGATTCCTTTTATAAAAGCAAACCTGTAATTACTAATAACCCAAGCGCAAAGGCTTCAATTGCTTACCATGCACTTGCCAATCTAATTATACAGCGAAATAAAATTTAGAAAATTTAATTCCTTTAAAAATAATTTTAATTTAATTAAGTTTTGACAAGAAAAACTGAGTCGATTCAAAAGAACGGCTACAAAATATTAATAAAATTATAAATATTAGGACTTGATCAGAAAGACAGGTACCTGTGAAAAAAGAAAATAGACCTTATTTAATTGTTGGCAATGGTAAATTAGCCAAGCATCTCATTCATTATTTTAACCTCTTAAGTATTCCGCACTATCATTGGTTTCGTACCTCAAACGAATCATTTGTTGAGTTATCTAAAATATCAAAAAAGATCATTGTTTTAATAAATGATGATTCAATTGAAAGTTTTATCTGCGAAAATAAATCTGATGTAGTTAATAATATTTGGATACATTGCTCAGGTTCAATATTCACTGAGTATGCTTACGGAGCACATCCTTTAAATACTTTTAGTGAAGAATTATACGATATCGATACTTACAAAAATATTCCATTTATTATGGAAGAAAATAGAAGTATGTTCAGTGAATTATTTCCCGAACTCCAGAATCCATCATATAAGATCAGCATAAAAGATAAAACATTTTATCACGCCTGGTGCTCAATTGCCGGTAATTTCACTACAATCCTATGGAGTGAATATTTTATTAACCTGAAAAAGTTAGGCATACCGGAGCGTGCAGCAAATATTTATCTAAATCAAACATTTAAAAATCTATTAACAATGAATGCTCCCTTAACAGGACCACTATCACGGCGAGATGAGTTTGCGATAAATCAGCACTTGGAATCTCTTGAAGGCAGCCCGATTAAAAATATTTATGAAGAATTTATAAAGTCATTTCCAAAATTAGAATCAGTTAAAAAAGGCAGATAGTATGAAGTCGGTAAATGAATTTTTAGAAGCAAAGCTAAGGAAGAAAAATATTTCGATGGTAACCTGCTACGATTTTTGGTCGGCTAAAATACTATCCAAAACTGATATTGATGCAGTGCTTGTTGGTGATAGCGCAGCAATGGTAATGCATGGTTTTGAAACTACAGTAAATGCAACGATCGAAATGATGGAAATGCACATATCAGCTGTTAGCAGAGGTTTGAAAAATAAATTTTTAATTGGTGATATGCCATTTCTTGCTCATCGTAAAGGAATAAGAGAAACAATGAATTCCGTTGATAAGCTTATCAAAGCGGGAGCACAAGCTGTTAAAATTGAAGGAGCAAATGGACAAATAAAAATTATAAATCATGTTGTCGATTCAGGGATTCCGGTAATGGGACATTTAGGATTAACACCTCAATCAATTCATCAATTCGGCGGATTTAAAGTGCAGGGTAAAGATGAGGAAGTAACGCATCATTTAATCGACTCTGCGAATCAATTGCAGGATGCCGGCGTATTTGCAGTTGTACTTGAGCTTGTTCCAGCTAAAGTTGCGGAAACAATAACAAACGATCTTTCTATTCCTACAATCGGCATAGGTGCAGGACCGAAAACATCCGGACAAATTTTAGTTTTACAGGATCTACTGGGAATGGATGACAATTTTACGCCAAAATTTTTAAGAAAATATATGAATGGCAGCAAGCTAATTACTGAAAGTATAAACACTTACAATAAAGAAGTTAAAGCAAAAAAATTCCCATCTTCAGAGGAGAGTTTTTAATTGAAAGTGATTACCGATATAAATGAATGGCAAATTGTAAGGTCGAGCAAACAATTTAATAACAAAAGTGTTGGCTTTGTTCCAACTATGGGAGCGCTGCATGACGGTCATTTATCCTTAATAAAGATCTGCAATGAACAGTGTGATTTAACAGTAGTTAGTATTTTTATTAATCCCACTCAGTTCAATAATAATTCGGATTTAGATAAATATCCTTCAAATATTGGGCGAGATATTCAATTGCTAAGTGATTCTGATGTAGAATATGTTTTTGCTCCCGGGTTTGATTCGATCTATCCGGATAATTATAAATACAAAGTTACTGAAACAGAATTTAGTAATAAATTATGTGGGGCATCGAGACCAGGACATTTTGATGGTGTATTGACCGTTGTGATGAGACTGTTGAATATTATTAAACCAAGCAAAGCATTTTTTGGTGAAAAAGATTATCAGCAATATTTGCTTATTAAAAATATGGTAAGTGCATTTTTTATAAACACAGAAATAATTGCTTGTCCAGTTATCAGAAATGATGACGGACTTGCATACAGTTCAAGAAACGAGAGATTAACTGAGCAGGAAAGGAAGCTTGCTCCAATATTTCCAAAATTACTTCAATCCGGCTTGCCTATAAGCGAAATTAAAAATCAGCTGAAAAGTCTTGGCTTTAAAGTAGATTATATTGAAGAATTTGAGGGCAGGCTTTACGGTGCTGTTTATATTGGTGATGTAAGATTAATTGATAATTTCAAAATAAAAATTAATAGGAATTGAAATGATCCTGTGTCTTGATGTAGGAAATACTCAAATGAACTGCGGAGTTGTAGAAAAAGACAAGTTCATTTTGACTTTTCGGAAAACATCAAAAAATAAATCTTCCTCCGATGAATCTGGTGTGTTTCTACGATCAGTTCTCAGAGAAAATAATATTGATCCATCTAATATAAAACAGATTGCAATGTGCTCCGTTGTTCCGGAAGCAATCCACTCGCTAAATAATGCTTGTATTAAATATTTTAATATTGAGCCGTTTTTATTAAAGGCTGGAGTGAAAACCGGATTAAGAATTAAATACAGAAATCCATTGGAAGTGGGAACAGATAGAATTGCAAATGCTATTGCGGGAATAAATCTTTATCCAAATAATAATTTGATAATTATTGATTTTGGAACCGCCACTACATTTTGTGCTATCTCCAAAGAGTGTGATTATTTGGGCGGAGTAATTTTACCCGGATTAAGAATTTCAATGGAATCGCTGGAGAAAAATACTGCTCAATTAAAATCTGTTGAAATTAAATCGATGGAAGAAACATTGGGAAGGTCTACGATGGAAAGCATACAAGCCGGATTGTATTTTGGACAAATTGGAATGGTGAAAGAAATAACAAAACGAATTACTCGAGAATCATTTAATGGTGAAAAGCCTTTAGTAATCGCAACCGGCGGTTTCAGCAGTCTATTTGCCAGTGCAAAATTGTTTGATGTGATTCTACCAAATTTAGTTTTAGAAGGTTTATTGATTGCACTAAAAATGAATAAAAAATAATAAAAGGTTCACATGCTTAAGACATTATTAAAATCAAAAATACATAGGGCAACTGTTACTGATAGCGACTTGAATTATGAGGGTTCGATAGGAATTGATGTAAAACTAATTAAGCAAGCCGGACTTCAAGAATTTGAAAAAGTTGACATTTATAATATTAACAACGGAGCTAGATTTTCAACATATGTTATTTTAGGTATAGATGGGGAGATAAGTTTAAATGGAGCTGCTGCACGGATGGTTCAAAAAGGAGATAAAGTAATAATCGCCTGTTACGGTCAATATGATGAAAATGAATCATTAGTCCATAAACCGACTATTTTATTAATGGATGATAAAAACAAAGTAAAAAAGGGGTAGTGGGTTTAAAATACAAAAGCCATTTTTCAAATATTGAAAAATAGCTTTTGAAAGGAGGATCCCTGAGGTATCCAAAAATTATATAGCGTGATTTGCTTTTTTTAGGCTAACTTTTTGTGAATCGCTAGAGGTTTGTTCTTTTTTATTCTTTTTTGTAATTAAAGCGAAAATAAACAATCCGTATAATGGAATTACCGCGGAGTAGGTCAATGTCAAAACTATGTCGGGTATAAATTCCACCAAATATTCCTTTTGTTAATTCAAAGTGACTTAATCAATTAGCAAGCCAAAATCAAAACGGCTTTACATTCGTTTTTCGAAGTATTGCAGTTTTAAAAATGTATCAAAATGATACTTGAAATATTTTGATACACAAATTTTTGTACTTTTTAAAAACAAGAAGCATTATTCTTAACTTAGATTTTATATGAGGCGTCAGTAGTAAAGTAGATTGCTTACAATCTGCAATGTTAATAAACAGTTTGCCAGCAATCCGTTTTACATTTTATAACAAGAAGCATTATGTTGCAAATAATTAAAATCTCAAGTTGTAAAAGTTAAAAGGAGAAATGCCGTGAAAATTATCAGTATCGAAAATTCAGAGAAAAATAAAGTAAACATGAAGGGAGCCGAAAAAGCATTTAAACAAATTCCAATTTCAGAATCTGATGGGAGTCCGAATTATTCGCTTAGAGTTTTTACTCTCGAACCTGGTGGATTCACTCCATATCACAATCACAATTATGAACATCTAAATTATATTATTGAAGGTGAGGGAGTTCTTAAAGATGAAATTGGAATTGAGCGAAAATTAAAAAAAGGTGATTTTGCATTAGTTAAACCGAATGAAATCCATCAATATAAAAACTCATCTTTAAATGAAAAATTTATAATGATATGCGCAGTACCAAAAGAGTTTGAATAAACTATCGAGTCAAATAATATTTGAATCCAAAACTATAGTTCATTCCGCTGAGTGATCTTGTAAAAAGAACACGATAACTATCGAAATATAAATATTGTGCTTCTCCGATGACAGATAGATCACTGTCATCAAATCTTTTCTCCACACTCAATCCGCCAAAGTATCCAAACAATCCTTCATTATCAATATTTTGAATTTGGGTACCTGATAGTGCAAAAACTTCCTGATTAACTATTGAGTATGTTAGTCCTCCGGTAAGCCCAACTAATATTTCATCCGAAAATTGGATGTTATACTGCAATCCGCCATTGTAAATAATTTGACTGAATGATGCATTTACCCGTTCAATTTCATGCACTACATCAAGACCATGCTGGATATAGGAATTTTGATAAGCAGAAAATTTTGATTTTGAATGATAAGAAATTTTGTTGTAGAGAAATGCGTTTGTAAAAAGAGGGATTCCAAAACCGGCACCAATGGATAAAGTTGATAAGCCATTCCTGCTGTCACTTTGTCCCGATTGATAACTACCAACAACTCCGCTGAAATAAATTCCATCATTAAATTTATTTTTTGAATCAATATCAGTATTTGTGATCAAAATTGTAAGTACTATAAAAAGTGGAAATAGTTTTTTCATTTTGAACTCCATAAATATCTTTTCAATAGTAAACAGATTTATTGTAATATTCAATACGTTAGTTAGTAATAACCAATGCAATAATTATATTTGGGTGTATCGATAATCAACAAAACATAAAACTTAATTTGAACTGAATGGAAGAAGTTAAAGCAACTATAAATTTTTATGTTTACCGAAACGGCAGTAATGGCTACAGTGTTGTCAAAACAAAGGAAGGCTTTACAGCAGTTGGAAACATTCCAGAATTTGATGAAGGGGTTGAAATAAACCTATTTGGTGAGTGGAAAGAACACACAAAATACGGCAGACAATTAGTCGTTTCTGAATTCAAAGAATTGGAGCAGAATAATTCTGAATTAATGAAAAAGTTTTTTGCCAGTAATCTTGTAAAGGGTATTGGTGAAAGCTATGCCGAGAATGTTGTAGAAAAGTTTGGTGATGATTCAATAGATGTTCTAATTAACCAGCCGGAAAAATTACTTGATGTTGAAGGTATTGGTAAAAAGAGATTAGCAATTATTAAAGAAAGCTTGACCGATAACAAGGAGTTGTTCGATTTAGCTGAGTTTCTAATTCCGTTTGGATTAACTGTAAATCAATTAATAAAAATAAATAAGCATTTTGGCAGCGAAGCCAAGGCGATAATAAAAAACAATCCGTATAAATTGGTAAATGAGTATTGGCGGATAAATTTTAAGAAAGCAGATTCAATTGCTAAACGACTTGAGTTCAATCATTTTGACTCCTATCGTATTAAAGAGGGGATAATTCACATTTTAAATGAGAGTGGTAAAAATGGGCATTGTCTTCTTCCATTAAGTATGCTTCTTCCAAAAGTATCGGTGCTGTTAAATGTTGATACAGATTTAATTATGACATTCATTGAGGAAATGGAAGAATCGCAGCATATTATTCTCGATGATGAAAATGTATCCCTTTTTGAAATGTATTTTGCCGAGAGGGGAATTGAGGAGATATTAAAACAATTTATGATACCTCCCCGTGAACTTTCTAAACTGGAAAATCAAATAATTAAAAGGATGAAAAGCCGGTTCTCGGATGAACAATTATCCGCTATTGAAATGAGTGTTGAAAATAAAGTAATGATATTAACCGGCGGACCCGGAACGGGAAAAACTACAACTGTAAAGGGAATTATTGATCTATACAATCAACTTGATCTTAAAATAATGCTTGCCGCTCCAACAGGAAGAGCAGCAAAGAGAATTGAGGAGATCACTGGTGAAAAAGCAAAAACAATTCATAGACTTTTAGATTACAATCCAAAGGAAGACTATTTCCTTTACAACAGAGATAACAAACTTAAAATGGATTTGCTGATCGTTGACGAAGCCTCTATGATCGATACTCAGCTAATGTTTAATTTGCTTTCCGCGGTTGAGTCGACAACTACATTAATTTTTATTGGTGATATGGATCAGCTTCCGCCGGTTGGTCCCGGAAATCCTTTGCGGGATATTTTGGAAAGTGATTTAATTCCGACTGTAAAACTGACAGAAATATTTCGCCAATCTTTAGAGAGTAAAATTATTTTGGCGGCACACTCAATAAACAAAGGCGAGCTGCCGGAATTGAATCATGAAGCTTATTCCGATTTAATTTTTATTGAAGAAAATGATGAAGACAAAATTAGAGAACGAATAATTAATTTAGTTTCGGAAGAACTACCCGATGAATACCAATTTAATCCTAAAACGGATATCCAAGTTTTATCGCCAATGTACAAGGGCAGAATTGGAGTTGATGTGCTGAATGCTTCAATTCAAAAAAAAATAAATAATAATCCCGAAATTTTACGAAGAGGGAATGCTTCATACAGGTTAGATGATAAAGTTATGCAGCTTAGAAATAATTATTTTAAGAATGCTTACAACGGGGACATTGGATATTTATTGAGTTCTGATAAGAGCAAAGGGACAATTGCAATTAACTATTCCGGCAGACTTACAAACTATAAAATAGATGAAGCTGAAGAGTTTAAGCTTGCATACTGTATTACAATTCACAAGAGTCAGGGAAGTGAGTTTCCTTGCGTTATCCTTCCAATCACAAATTCCCAGCATATAATGCTTCAGCGGAATTTGCTCTATACTGCAATCACCCGTGCATCAAAATTATTAATTCTAATTGGATCAAAAGAGGCAATAGAAAGGGCGGTCAATAATGATAGGGCAGACTCAAGATTTGCAAGTTTATTCAAAAAATTCAGTTTTGATTAAAAACTATTAAAACTATTAAGAAAAATAGAATATAACTATTTCCAAATCAGACAAATAATCCTTTAAACTTATCTAAAGAATTACTACTTTAAGCAAGCAAGGTATTAACACAATTTATATTTACGGAGGAGATTTATATTTAAATAATATTTAAAGGAGTGCAGCATGAAAATCTTTACCATCAAGCAACTGATCATCCTTTTATTACTTCCTCTATTCCTTTCAGTAGAACTTTACGCACAGCAAAAATCCATTTGGGACAGACTCCCGGATGAAGTGCGCGATAAAAATTCATTCAAACGGCTTGAATGGTTTTATCGGCAAAGAGAAAATCCCGATGGCACATTCCCAATAGATATATATTATTCAGAACGCTCCAAAGAAATTGAAAAACAAAAAGCTCAAGATCTAGAAGCGAGTGCATTTCAATTGCAATGGAATAAAATTGGTCCGAACGGTATTTTATCAAGCGCAAGTTCACCTCATCTTCAGTGGGGAGAACTCAGCGGCAGGGTAAGAGGTATTGCGGTTCATCCCACAGACCCAATGTCAGTTTACATAAGTGTTGCCGCCGGAGGAATTTGGAAAACAACTAATGCGGGTGCAAGCTGGACTGCATTAGGCGATACTTTAGCTTCGCTTACATTTGGAGCAATTGCAATTGATCCAAATAATTCAAATACAGTATATGCCGGTGCAGGAGAAGCGATGTATTTATTTAATACTACCTTATATGACGGTAGAGGATTATTTAAATCTACAGATGCGGGAAATACATGGACACAGATTTCAAACGGTTTCGGCACTGTTACTCATTTCTCAGATATTGAAGTAAGTCCTCATAACTCAAACATAGTTTTTGCGACATTAGCCAGCGGCTACTGGCATCTTGGTAACCCCAGTAACGAAGGAGTTTGGAAAAGTACTGATGCCGGTGTAACTTGGACGAGAACATTAAATGCAGGTGATGCATTTGATATACTCGTTGATCCCGTTGTTCCAACAAAAGTATATGCGGCTATGGGTGGCGGTTTATCTTCAGCAGGATTTCAAGTCTCAACAGATACAGGAAACTCCTGGACTCTAAGCAATACCGGGTTACCCTCAACAGGTGATATTGATAGAATTCAAATAAGCCAATCTTTGTCTACATTGGTCCCGGCAAGTCCTGCTGCTTTTTATGCAATAATTTATACAAATGCTTTCCCCACAAGTGATACAAGAGTTTACAAATCAACTGATTCAGGAACAAATTGGTCTCAAATATCAGTCGGTGCAAATTTAGGCGGCAATTACGGCGGCGGCTGGGTTGATCAAGGATTTTATGATCTTTGCATTGCTGTGAACCCTACTGATGCAAATGATTTATTCACCGGGAATGTTGAGCTTCATCGTGCAACAGATGGTGCGACTTTAAATGTTCAAAGAGTTTCACCAGGTACGTCAGCATGGAACAGTCCTTCTCATGTTGATATTCATAAAATTGTTTATGCTCCATCTAACGCTAACTACATGTATTTAGGCTGCGACGGCGGAATTTATAAATCAACTGACGGCGGCTCTACATGGAGTTCGGCTAATAAAGGAATTGGTACAATTCAATTTTACCGCATGGCATCGGATCCTAACGATAAGGATAACATGGTTGGCGGTGCGCAGGATAATGGAAATTTTAGAACTACCGACGGCGGAGCTACCGCATGGAACTTTGTAACAACCGGTGATGGAATGGAATGTTTTTATGATCATTCAAATTCTAACAATGTTTATTTTGCTACTCAAAATGGGGCGCTCTATAAAAGTACAAATGGCGGAGCTTCTGCTTCCTGGATATTTAGTACCGGCGGAAGCTGGGTAACTCCATTTTTCCAGCACCCAACAAATGATCAAATTTTATATACAACAAATACCAGCGTTTACCGTTCAACAAATGCCGGCAGCAGTTTTAGTGTGATTGCAAGCAGTGTTGCAACTTCTGATAATATAAACACAATGGCACAAAGTGTAGTTGATCCAAACAATATGATATTTGCCGCTAGCGGTTCTTTTACAAGTACCGGACAAGTAAAAGTATCTACCGATGCAGGTTTTACATGGACAGACGTAACAGCAAATATTCCCGGAACTCAAAGAGTAATTACAAGAGTTGTAACTCATCCTTCTGATGCAAATACAATGTTTGTTGTTCGATCAGGTTTTACTGCAAATAATAAAATTTATAGATCTACTGATTTAGGTGCAACTTGGACAAACGTTTCAGGCGATCTGCCGAATGTTCCTCATAATGATCTATTTATAGATCCCGACAGTACAAGCAATTATTACGCTGCAAATGATTTTGGAGTTTATAGATCAACTAACGGCGGAACTACCTGGATGCGTGAAGGAAAAGATTTTCCATTCGTTCCCGTCATGGATTTTGACTATGTGGAAATTGGTCTCAACAGATATCTTCGTGCTGCAACACATGGTCGATCAGCATTTGAAACTGATCTTGATATGATAGTTCCGGTTGAGCTTGTAAGCTTTACAGCAAGTATTGTTGACGGCTCAGTTGAATTAACCTGGACGACTGCAACCGAGACAAATAACATGGGATTCGAAATTGAACGAAGTATTAATAATTCAAAATTCGAAAAAGTGGGATTTGTAAATGGTGTGGGAACAACCGCAGAAGTCCAGCGATATTCTTTTATTGATAAAGCTGTTACTGGTAAATCTGAATACCGATTAAAACAAATTGACTTTAATGGTTCATTTGAATATTCAAATGTAGTTGAAGTTGATTTTACTCAGGTTCTTAATTATGCATTAGAACAAAACTATCCTAATCCATTTAACCCGATCACTAAAATAAATTTCACTGTTCCGGAAGAAAGCTCTGTTAAGTTGATCGTATATAACACGATTGGACAGGTTGTAAATACTTTAATTGATGAAGTGACATCAGCAGGTAATCATGAAGTAGTATGGAACGGTCTTGAAGCATCATCGGGAATTTATTTTTATACAATTGATGTTTCATCTCTCGAATCAGATAAAACTTATAAGTCGACAAGAAAAATGATTCTTTTAAAATAGGAGTTAGTAGTTGAATTTAGTAGTTAGAATTTAGTAGTTAGAATTTAGTAGTTAGAATAAAGAATAAGATTTTTTAAAACCGCTTATCACATTCTTGCTGATCAGCGGTTTTTTGTTTATTGATTTTAAGATGGAATCTCTGAAAGAGATTACATCTTTGGAAGGCACAATCAATAGCTTTTGAAAAATAAGAATCTTAAAGCAATAACAAATAATGAACACCGAATTATGAAAATCGAATTTTAGAACTTAAAAAAATCATCATTCGTTATTTAACATTCGATATTTGATATTAGCTGTTATTTGTGTTGAGATTAATTATGCTTTCCAAAGATACTATCTTCAAAATTCGAAGATATTATTTTTATACTGGAAGGAGAAAATTAAAAATAAAAGGCTTGTTCTTTATAAAAATAAATTTGTATTATTGCACAACAAATTTTGAAAGACAAAAAGAAAAATGAAAACATACTTATTACATCATCATCATGAATTCAGAAACTGCGATGGCGGATAGGTAGAGTTATATATAATTTAATATGAAACCCCGGTCTCCACCGGGGTTTTTTGTTTTTAAAAAGGAAAATATTAATGGAAAATGGAAATCTTAAAATTGCTGTTCAGAAAAAAGGGCGGCTTGCCACTAAAACATTTGAACTGCTAAAGCTATGTGGAATTGATGTTGATAATAATTCTGAAAAATTAATTGTAACGGCAAAAAACTTTGATCTCGATATTCTTCAGCTTCGTGATGATGATATTCCTGAGTATGTGCAGGACGGAGTTGCTGATTTTGGAGTTGTAGGAGAGAATGTTCTTCAGGAGAAGCAAGCTAATTGTATTATCGTTAAAGAACTCGGTTTTGGAAAATGTGAATTACGCATAGCCGTTCCTGAAAATAAAAGTTTAAATAATATTTCAGAGTTAGAGGGAAAAAGAATTGCTACATCTCACAAATATTTACTCGAAGATTATCTGAAGAAAAAAAATATTAATGCTACTATTATTGAATTAAGCGGATCTGTTGAAATAGCTACATCATTGGGTATCGCTGATTTTATTTGCGATATAGTTTCAACCGGAACAACACTTAAAATGAATAAGCTAAAAAAATCATTTGTGGTTTTTAATTCGCAAGCCGTTCTTATTGAATCAAAAAATAATGAAGTACAAAACGGAAAATTAAAATTAAAGAAAAACTTGTTAATGCGAATAGATTCAGCACTCAAAGCTAAAAATTCAAATTACCTTATGATGAATATTCCGGCAGATTCACTTGATAAAATAATTACTCTCATTCCTTCCTTAAAAAGTCCAACTATTCTACCTTTAGCCGATAAAGATTCACTTGCCGTGCACGCAGTTATTCCAACAGAAACATTTTGGGGTATTGTTGAGGACTTAAAAAATGAAGGCGCAACCGGAATACTTTTACAACCAATAACTAATATTATTTTATGAAAACTTACATCTATAAAAAATTAAGCGAGACTAAAAGAAAGAAGTTGCTCAAAAGAACGGCGATTAACTTTGATGAAACATATAAAATTGTGCAGCCTATTCTTAATGATATTAAAACGAATGGCTTAAAAGCAGCGATCAAATATTCTAAAAAGTATGACGGATTTACTGATAAAAATTTACCCGTTAATGAAAAAGATATAAAAAGTGCCGGTAAAAATTTAACTGACGATGTGAAGCAGGCTATTAATAATGCTTACAATAACATCTATAAATTCCATAAAGAACAATTGCCAAAAGAATATAAAATTGAAACTCAATCCAGTGTTACTTGCACAAGAAAATATTCGCCGATAGATAATGTTGGTTTATATATTCCAGGTGGTACAGCAGTGTTGCCCTCAACGCTTTTGATGCTCGGCATACCTGCTAAAATTGCGGGATGTAAGAGAATTGTTGTTTGTTCGCCGCCAGATGAAAATAAATTACATCCAGCAATTTTATATACAGCAAGTTTAATAGGCATAACGGAGATTTATAAAATCGGCGGAGCACAAGCAATTGGGTTAATGGCATACGGTGATAATAATATTCCAAAGGTGAATAAAATATTTGGACCAGGAAACCAATTTGTAACAGCAGCAAAAAACATAGTAAGTATTGATCCGGAAGGCTGCGCGATTGATATGCCTGCCGGACCAAGTGAACTTTTAGTTATAGCGGATAGTTCAGCCAATCCTAAATTTGTCGCCGCCGATCTGCTTTCACAAGCAGAGCATGGAAATGATTCTCAAGTAATTTTATTAACGGATGAAATTGAAATTGTGGATCAAGTTAGTGAGGAACTGAAAAATCAGACTGCTGAACTGGAAAGAAAAGAATTTATAAAGAGCTCTCTAAAGAATTCATTTATTATAATTACAGAAAATATCGAACAAGCCATTGACTTTTCAAATGAGTATGCACCGGAGCATTTGATATTATCGGTTAAGCAGCTTAAAAAGTATGAGAAAATGATCACGAATGCAGGTTCACTGTTTTTAGGAAACTATTCACCGGAAAGTGCAGGCGATTATGCTTCGGGCACTAATCATTCATTACCAACGTCAGGATACGCAAAAACATTCGGCGGAGTTACAGTTGAGTCGTTTATGAAAAGCATGACAACACAGAGATTAACAAAGAGTGGTCTAAAAGAATTATCAAAAACAATTATTACACTTGCGGAACTGGAAAAGTTAGACGCACATGCAAACGCAGTTAAGTTGAGGATTTAAACTATGAATATAAATAATCTAGTTCGAGAAAATATTAAAAGGCTAAATCCTTATTCATCAGCTCGTGGAAAATATACTAGCGGAATTTTACTTGATGCTAATGAAAATCCATTTAATGATAAAGTTGAAATTCAATCATTAGAATTAAATCGTTATCCTGATCCGAATCAAACCGAACTTAGAAATGCAATCGGAAAATATCTCAAACTCAATTACGAAAATATTTTTGTCGGTGTTGGCTCTGATGAAATCATTGATCTTTTAATAAGAATATTCTGCAAGCCGGGTGTTGATGAAGCATTGATATTTGAGCCGACTTACGGAATGTACAAAGTTGCCTGTGAAATAAATGACATTAAAATAAATTCAATTCTGCTGAATGAAGATTTTCAAATTGATTTAGATGCCATCGATAAAGAAGTTCTTAATCGTTCAAAATTAATATTTATTTGCTCACCAAATAATCCAACAGGAAATACTTTAAGCACTCAAACGATTCTTACAATTTGTGAAAATTCAAATGCAATAGTTGTTTTAGATGAAGCCTACATTGACTTCTGTGAAAATCAAAGTTTAATAAAAAAAGTAAATGACATTCCGAATCTTGTTGTAACAAGAACATTTTCAAAAGCTTGGGGAATGGCAGGAGTTAGATGCGGATACTGCGCCGCTGATAAAAAAATAATTGATTGGCTATTCAAAATTAAGGCGCCATATAATATTAACAATCTTACCGAGCAGACAATCATTAATTCAATTGATAACGCAGATAAAAAAAATGATTATGTAAAATTAATTTTAGCCGAACGTGAATTCCTAATAACAGAGTTGAAAAATATTAAGGGAGTTCAGAAAGTTTATCCGACAGATTCAAATTTTATTCTATTTAAAAATAAAGAAGCGTCATCCATCCAAAATAAATTAGCAGAAAAAGGAATAATTATTAGAGATAGAAGCACACAGCCATTACTTGAAAATTGTTTACGTGTGAGTGTTGGAACAAGAAAAGAAAATAAATTATTTATTAATGAATTAAAGAGGGCAATATGAAAGCAGTTTTAATTGATGATAAGTTTTTCAAACTCGATAATTCCATTTGTGAAGGATTGATCAGCGGATGCAAAAAATTATCTGATAATTCCTTTAAACTTTTCTGCAAAAGTGAAATTCCATTAAACGTATCGGAAATATTTAATTGTGAAGGAATTATAATCTCTATCGAGGAAGAGGATATTAAACCTGATTATATTTTAAGCACTGAAAAAATAAACGAGAATGATAAAAACATTGTTTTTGTAAGTGAACAAGGAAACATAAAAACATTTTTAGAAGCCGCCGATAGTTTAGTTTATTATAATCGGAAAGCAAAAGTAAAACGAACTACAAATGAAACTGATATTGAACTTGAAGTATTCTTAGACGGAATAGGCAAGAGCAACATCAATACAGGTGTTGGTTTTTTCGATCACATGCTCGAGCAAATTTCTAAGCATGCAAATTTAGATTTATCAATAAAAGTTAAGGGCGACTTACATGTCGATGAACATCACACAGTTGAGGATGTTGGAATATGTTTAGGCGAAGGAATACTAAAGGCACTCGGTGATAAAAGAGGAATACAGCGATACGGATTTTTACTTCCGATGGACGATGCTGTTGCAGCATGTGCGATTGATTTAGGAGGAAGAAGCTACTTGAATTTCAATTGCAAATTTAAGCGTGAAAAAGTTGGCGAGTTCCCGACTGAACTTGTTGAGGAGTTTTTTAGAGGAGTTTCTGCATCAATGAAATCAAATGTTTATTTGAAAGCGAAAGGAAAAAATGAGCACCATAAAATTGAAGGGATGTTCAAAGCATTTGCTAAGGCGCTTAACGAAGCACTAAGAATTGATCCGAGAAATAATAATTCAATTCCATCAACAAAAGGTATGTTATGATCTTAATGATCGATTACGGAGCAGGTAACACTGCATCAGTTGCAAATGCACTCGAGGAAATTGAATTGCAATTCTACATTGCTAAAAATATATCAGAAGTAAAAGATTATGATAAAATAATTTTACCCGGTGTTGGAGAAGCAAATTATGCTATGCTGCAATTGACTGAAAGAGGATTCATTGATTTGCTAAAATCAGCCGAAAAACCAATGCTCGGTATTTGCTTAGGGATGCAATTGTTTACTGAATTTTCAGAGGAAGGAGAAACCGAATGTCTTGAAGTAGTAAATTGTAAAACAATTAAATTCTCAAATAAGACAGAAAAGGTACCGCATATGGGCTGGAATAGTGTAAGCATAAAAAACGGCAGCGAATTATTCAATTCGATCAAACAAGATGAGTATTTCTATTTCGCTCATTCATTTTATGTTGAAAATACTCATTACTCAATCGCATCAACAAAGCATGGAATTGAATTCGCGTCTGCAATTCAAAATAGAAATTATTACGGCGTGCAGTTTCATCCTGAAAAATCAGGTACTGCCGGATTACAATTATTAAAAAATTTTGGTGAATTATGAAAATTATACCCGCAATAGATTTGATGAACGGAAAAGTTGTACGACTTTCAAAAGGGAAATATGATTCAGAAATAATATATAATGAAAATCCCGTTGAACAGGCTAAGATATTTGAGAATGCCGGCTTTGATAAAATTCATATTGTTGATCTTGAAGGTTCAAAAGTCGGGGGAAGCCCGAATTTATTAGTGGTTAAAAATATTCTTCAAGAATGTACAAATTTAGAAATACAGTTCGGCGGCGGAGTTCGCAGCTTTGAAAACGTTAAAACGCTTTTTGACATTGGAGTTCATCAAATAATTATTGGTTCGGTCTCGGTTACTGATCCAAATACAATGAAAGAGATTGCCAACACATATGATCCTAAGAAAATAATTATTGCCGCCGATATCAGTGAAAGTAAAATTGTTATAAGAGGATGGACAGAATCAACAGAAATAACTTTGAGCGATCATCTTAAAAATATGAGAGCATTGGGATTCAATAATTATTTATGCACTGATGTTTCAAAGGATGGGATGTTAGCAGGACCAAATGTTGAACTCTATAAAAATATGTCAATTGAATTTCCGGACGTAAAGATAATTGCATCAGGCGGAGTAAGCTGCTACAAGGATTTGCTTCAATTGAATGAGTTGAATCTTTATGCATGCGTTGTTGGAAAATCAATTTATGAAAACCGAATTACACTAAAGGAGTTGAAAGAATTTGCTGACTAAAAGAATAATTCCTTGTCTGGATGTTAAAGATGGGAAAGTTGTTAAAGGAACCAACTTTATAAACTTGCGTGATGCCGGTGATGCTGTTGAACTTGCAGAAAGATATTATCATGAAGGTGCCGACGAGCTTGTTTTTCTTGATATTACTGCCACGGAAGAAAAACGCAAAACACTTCTTTCGTTGGTCGAAAGTGTAGCAAAAGTAATTCGTATTCCATTTACCGTAGGCGGCGGAATTAGCAAAGTTGAGGATATAGAAAAATTGCTTAAAGCCGGAGCTGATAAAGTTTCACTGAATTCCGCGATCGTACATAATCCAAGCTTAATAGGTGAAGCATCAAAACACTTTGGAAGCCAGGCAATTGTAGCCGCGATCGATGTTAAAAAATCCAGTAATGGTTTTACAGTTTACATAGATGGAGGTAAAATAGAAACTGAACTTGAAGGATTTGCTTGGTGCAAAAAAGTTGAACAGCTTGGTGCAGGTGAAATTCTGCTAACTTCGATGGATAGCGATGGTACTAAAAATGGATTTAACATTGAGTTTTTGAAACCCCTTGCTGAATCGGTAAACATACCGGTCATAGCCTCGGGCGGAGCCGGAACAACGAAGCATTTTTTTGATGCTTTCAAGGAAACAAATGTGGATGCTTGTCTTGCAGCAGGTCTATTTCATTTTAATGAACTAAAAATAGCTGACCTTAAAAAATATCTTTTATCAAAAAAAATAAATGTGAGATTATGATAAATATCAATGAAATTGATTTTACAAAGATGAACGGTTTGGTGCCCGCAGTAATTGTTGATAAAACCTACAATAAAGTTCTAATGCTTGGTTTCATGAACAAAGAAGCTTTAGAATTAACAATTGAAAGCGGCAAAGTTACTTTTTTCAGTCGGACAAAAAATAGGTTATGGACAAAAGGGGAGACCTCGCAAAATTATTTGATCGTGGATAAAATTTATACTGATTGCGATAATGATTCACTTCTCATATATGCTGCTCCTAAAGGGGCTACATGCCACAAGGATCAATACTCATGTTTTGGAATTGAACGAACCGATGAGATTAATTTCCTAACCTATTTAAGTGAATTGATAAAATCCCGTAAAAATGATATGCCGGAAAACTCATACACAACTTCACTTTTTGAAAAAGGGATAAATAGAATTGCGCAAAAAGTAGGAGAGGAAGCTGTTGAGACAGTTATAGCAGCTAAGAATGATGATGAAGACGAATTATTAAATGAGATATCTGATTTGATATTTCATTTACTGGTTCTGATGGAAGAGAAAAATATTTCGTTGAAGGACGTGAATAATAATTTAATGAAGCGGCATAAAAAATAAAAAAGGCTGTTTCAATTTTTTATTACTTGATGTCATTCCTACGAAATTGGGAATCCAATGTTCATCTGAAAGATTAGATTCCAGTTTTCACGGGAATGACAATAGCATTTATATTTTGACAACCTCTAAAAATTTATAGAACAATTATGATTGCGGCTTGATCATCTCCTTTAGATGCTGAACATATTTAACAGGACCGCCGGGAACATAACCTGTAGTACCTATTCTTTCACCCTTTTTGTTTAATACTACAACTGTTGGATAACCTTGAACTTGGTATTTTCTCTTCAATTTATTGTTGTAATCTTTTACATCTTGTGATTGCTGAATATTTCTTGGAAAATCTAATTTTACCAAAACTAAATTCTCTTTTGAATATGCTTCAAATTCTTTTTTCGAAAAAACTTCATCACTTAATTTGATGCACCATTTGCACCAGTCAGAACCGGTAAAATTAATGAAGACAGTTTTATTTTCTTCATCAGCTATTTTAATAGCTTCTTCAAGATTTTCGTTCCAGTCTAATTTATCTGAATCATCACCTGCCTGAACATTACAAGCAGCAATAGTGAAAAGCAAAGTTGCGATAAAAATCCATTTTAAGTACTTCAAAGTGAAACCTCCGAATATTTAATAATTTTAAAATATTGGATGTAAATATAATACAAAGGATTCAAATATCATTTGAAAAATTTATACCTAAATTGAACTTAATATTGAAAAATTTAAACTACCTCAATCTTAATTCTCCTCCCTAAACTTTTTGCATATCTTCTAAGAGTAGATAATCTTATATCTTCAGAATGATTTTCAATTCGAGAGATAACCGATTTTTTTGTTTTAAGTTTTTCTGCAAGTTCTTCTTGCGTCAAACCTGAGTCTTGCCTTAATTTTTTTAATAGTACACCGACTTTAAAATTTTGGTAACCAATGTCATAATTCTCAGCGAATTCTGAATCCGTTTTTTTTCTTTTTGTTATATATTTTTTTAGATCACTCATTTATTTTTCCTTTTGAAATATTCATATTTTCGTTTTTCAGCTATTCTAATTTCACTCATTGGGGTTTTTTGTGTCTTTTTTACAAATCCGTTAGTTAAGATAAATATGTTGCTTAAATCAAAAAATCCTAGTAACCGAAATATATTGCCGGAATAAATCACTCTAATTTCCCAGATATCATCAGTATTTTTCAATTTCTTAAAATACTGACTTGCTATAACATTACTTTCTTCAAAAAATTCTAATACCCATGCTATTTTTTGCGCTTGTTTTCCGGTTAGAGAATCTAAGAAATCACTAACAGGTATTTTCCCTGTGGAACTTCTAAAAAAGTTGATATCAGGCATATGCAAAGTTAGCAAATATGCTAACTTTACGCAAATGCGTTTTTATTCATTATGTAGAAGATTATTAAAGTAATTATTGGTTATACCAAAAAGCCCAGCTATAATCCGGAGCTGAAAATGTACCGCTAAAATTTGTTGAATCACTCCACTCATTAATAATTATTTTACAGCGGTTTTCAATCCGTTCATGTATTGGAGGGAACATCCATTCATCTTTTACATAGATTGCATATAAAAATTCTGGCAGAATATTATTACCTAGATTTTTGAATACTAAGGTTTCTCCGTAATAACACTCATCATGGCATATAACATGTCGAATAAATTTTATTGTATCTTGAATAGTTTCAGATGTCCAATATTTCTTTTCTCTCCCATCATCCATTTTATATGAATCTGATTTTATAATCTCCTCACCAGTATTCCATTTCATATAAGGATCGTTAGGCCAAGGATCATATAAATAATGAATTTTGTCACTAACCAAAACTGTGTCCGATGATGATTCTGAATACAACATACAATAGATAACAAAACTGCCCGACATATTACCACCCCCAGTATAGGGTACAATCAAGGTAAGAGTGCTATCATTTTGCTGAGTAAATGCAACTGGTTTCAGATCAAATGTAACTGTATATACAAATGAAGAATCCATATCAAAATTAACAAATTGAGCAGTTATTTTTTGACCAATTTCAACTTCATTAGAACTTAATTTAACATACCCTTCTTTGATCTTAATAACATCTCTGTATTCAATTACTGTTTCTTTGCAGCTTTTTGCAAGTATTATTAACAAAATAAAAATGATCTTCTTGATAATCGTTTTACTTTTCATGTATTCACCAAAAGTTTAACTATTACTTTGATAATTATTTATTCAATTCTACTAAATGAATTATCAATCTCTCTTTCGAATACAAATGTTTTGTTACCGCTAAAAAATGTGTTAGCTGCAACAGTTATGGCGTAGGTTAATCCCATAATTGCTAAGGCAAATGTTCCATTCATTTCATCATCACTGGCAGCGATTACTCCGGTTAAAATTGCAACTGGAATTCCCATAAATAAACCGTCAAAAAATCCTCTTGCTAAATCTCTTAAACTTATTGAAGAGACCATTTCCAGAGGAAAGGATTCATACCCGCTTGTAAGCACAAACAGCGAGTCCTCTTTAATTATAAGAGCATCGGGAGAAATCTCCGTTCCATCAACTAATTTAACAAGGGGAGTGTAAGCTTTACTCAGGTTGTTAATTTTAGCGATGTTATTCTCAGGATCACTCTGCTGAACATAATATGTGCTCGAGCAGCCGCTAAAAATTAGTCCGCACAAAACTAATGCAAATATTGATTTCATAAATTCCTTTTCCCGTTTTTTAATCATGCAAACTGAAACCCACCCAAGAAATAAAAGCATGATACTCTTTAGCAAATATAGAATAACCGGGTCTTTATTTCAAAATAAAATTTTGTGCACTAACTTATTTTAGTTAGAACTCTTTTAACTGATTGACAAAATAAGAGATAATGTCTAAATTTAATCATCTGACCAGTAAGCATCTTCAAATCAATAAAAATATTTTACAATAAACTATGGAGTTGATATATGAAATATTTAATTAAACTTTTTATGGTAGCTTTTGCCATGTCATTTGCAAATGGTGTTTTTGCTCAGGAAGAGGGGCAGGAGATGAGTCCGGAAATGAAAGCCTGGGTTGAGTATATGACTCCCGGCTGGGCACATGAAATGATGGCTAAATCTGTTGGAGAGTGGACCGCAGAAAACACAATGTGGGAATACCCTGGCGCAGAGCCAATGAAATCGGGCGGAACAGTAAAGAATGAGATGATATTGGGCGGCAGATATTTACAGGCAACACATAGCGGTACAGTTATGGGAATGCCTTTTGATGGATTAAATCTAAGTGGATATGATAATCACACGAAGAAATTTATTAGCATTTGGATTGACAATATGGGTACCGGTATTTCGAAATCGGAAGGTACTTATGATGAGAAAACCAATTCAATAAATTATGTTGGGAATATGGTTGATCCAATGACGGGTGAAGATATGACCTACCGGGGGGTTGCAAAGATGATAGACGATGATCATCAAGAATTTACAATGTATATGAAAGATAAGGATGGAAAAGAATTCAAATCATTTATAATGAAGTACACAAGGAAGTAAATACTATTCGATTTAGATTGTCATTCCCACGGAAGTGCGAATCCATGTTTATTTAATAAGACTGGATTCCCGTTTTCTGGGGAATGACAATTTTTATTTCTTATTTGGGATTTCGTAACGCAGCCATTCTTCTAATTTTCTATAGATCAATTCTCTATCCGCCTCATCAAAATGTTTTATTCGGGTTTTATGAGAGCCTTTCTCCTTTACCATTTTCAAACAATTTATATTGCCGTTTAAGTCAACAGCGCTCGAGCCCCAAGGATCATACTCACCGTAAATGAAGATCATATTTTTTGCTTCTGTTTGAATGAACTCATTTACTTTCAGCATAATTTTATGATTTGAAACCAAGTTTTCGTAGTTAGGAGCAAATATATTACTTGGAGCATAATCACCGCTGACTGTTGTAATTAAATCTTTGAAAGGCGCCAATTCATAATTATAGTAACCCAACTCGGTATATGCTTGATAGAAAAATGGTTCTAGTCTTTTTATGTTGGCAGAATCAAGATAGCTAAGCGGTGATCCTTTCGTTAAATGATCAAACAATAGTATCGGATCTGTCGCATTTACTGGAATGCTTTCGCAGTCAGTTCCAGCCCATTGCCAAAATGCAAATGAGTATTCAAGAACTGCGTACTCCAATGTTTTTTCCAACCCCATATCAAAAGTATAATTATTCTGTTCGGCATATTGCTCTAACAAAGGTATTATTTCGTTTTTATGTTTAAGCACATCTCTTTGAAAATTTACAATTTTCTCTCTACAATCCTCATCACCAACATTATTCAAAAATTCATGAAACTTAGGGTCTTCCTCTTTTAGATTGAGCGGAGCAACATAGGCAACAGTGGCATCCATATCATTCGGATAAAAATAATTGTAGTACATTGTTGTTTGTCCGCCCTTGCTAATGCCTGTTAAAAGCCAGCTATTTTGGTAAATTGTTTTAAGCAATGTAAAAACTCTATGTTGATCAGCTGCAGCTTGTTTAATATTCAAATATTTCCAATCAAGTGAGTCGGGGACTGAATCACCAAAGTATCTGTGTTCTATCACTACTTCATTACATTCAAGCAGGTCTGGCAGTTCAGTGTGTTTGCCTTTTTTGATCTCATAACCATGAGTTTCATAAACTACTGGTAGTGAATAATCTCGATGGTTCAAAAATAATTTTTGTTTGAAGGTTTTTTTATTGGCTGGATCAAAATGATCTAAAGGTTGAGTAATGTAGAGAACATAACTTTTCTCAAATCCAGGTTCAGTATTGATTTCATTTAATTCAAAACCATTTTTTGTCAAATAATATTCAAAAACATCACTTTCTGATGGACAAATGCAGCCATGTGAAAATATTACAATTAAAATAAATGAAAATAATTTCAAGCAATTTAATAAAGTGTTCATATTTATTATTCCAAAGAAAAAAGCCCCGAAGATATCGGGGCTGAAATGGTTACTATTTTTCTTCCATAAATGGATATCGATAATCTGCAGGAGGAATAAAATTTTCTTTTACAGTTCGCGGTGAAACCCAGCGAATTAAGTTAAGATAACTTCCTGCCTTGTCATTTGTACCTGATGCTCTTGCGCCGCCGAATGGCTGCTGACCAACAACTGCGCCGGTCGGTTTATCATTTATGTAGAAGTTTCCTGCTGCGTTAACTAATATTTTATTAGCTAACTGTACTGCATCTCTATCATCAGCAAATATTGCTCCGGTGAGAGCATACTCTGAAGTATCATCACATATTTTAAGTGTCTCTTCATATTTTGCATCTTCATAAACATAAATTGTAAGTACGGGACCAAAAATTTCTTCTTCCATAGTTTTGAATTTTGGTTTTTTAGCTTGTATCACTGTTGGCTCAATAAAGTAACCTTTCGAATCATCAAAGTTTCCGCCGAAAATTATTTCGGCATCTTTTGATTTTTTGGCAAACTTGATGTAATCGGTAATTGTGTCGAATGCACCTTGATCAATTACTGCATTCATGAAATTTGTAAAATCTTCAGGATCACCCATCTTAACGGTTTTCAATTCTTTAACTAATATCCGTTTAGTTTCAGCCCACTTAGATTTAGGAATATAAGCTCTTGAAGCTGCAGAACACTTTTGTCCTTGATACTCAAAAGCACCGCGGATAAGTGCGGTTGCAACAATTTGCGGATCAGCAGAATTGTGAACAAATACAAAATCTTTACCGCCGGTTTCGCCGACAATTCTTGGATATGATTTATATTTAGCAATGTTGTCGCCAATCGTTTTCCACATATTTTGGAAAACAGGAGTACTGCCTGTAAAATGTATTCCAGCAAGGTGAGGTGAATTCATTACTGGATTACCAACTTGTCCGCCAGAACCCGGAACAAAGTTAATTACTCCATCGGGCACGCCTGCAGCTTTAAATAATTTCATTAACCAGTATCCTGAATAAACCGCACTTGATGCAGGTTTCATTAAAACAACATTACCCATCAATGCTGGAGCAGTAGGTAAGTTGCCGGCAATAGATGTGAAGTTGAATGGTGAAATTGCAAAAACAAATCCTTCTAAAGGTCTGTATTCTAATCTATTCCAAATTCCGTTTGGTGAATGGAGAGGCTGCTCTTTATAAATCTGCATTGCGTAGTAAGCGTTGAATCTAAAAAAGTCAACCAACTCACATGCAGCATCTATCTCAGCTTGAAACGCATTTTTACTTTGACCAAGCATTGTTGCAGCATTTAATGTATTTCTCCAATATGGAGTTGTAAGCAGATCACCGGCTTTTAAAAATATTGCAGCCCTTTCATGCCAAGGCATAGCAGCCCAGGCTTCGCGCGCATCAAGAGCAGCTTTAATTGCCATGTTTACTTCTTTTTCACCTGCTTTATGGTATACACCAATAACTTTTTTATGATCATGAGGAATAACGCACTTACCGGTTTTTCCTGTTTTAATTTCTTTTCCGCCAATAATTATTGGAATTTCAATTTGCTGATTCTTAAGTTCTTCCATTCTCGCTTTAAGCGATTCCTTTTCTTTTGAACCTGGTTTAAAACTTGATATGGGATCGTTTGGCGGCAATGGAATGTTAAATATTGCGTTGGACATTTCGTAACTCCTTATTAAAAATAGATGCTGAAAATAATTTTAATTAAAAGCTTTTTTGCTAAATAAATTTTAAATACATTAAAACAAAAAATGACGTTCTTAAACATAAACAATTTATAATTTCAAGCGAAACAAAATCCGAAACAGTAATAAAATAGGAGGGAATATTCAATTATTAATGCGAGTGTGTCCTAAAATAGAAAATGTGTTTAAGTCACTTAAACTATGTTTTTACTGAATAATTAGTTGAAATATTATCTAATTGTGAGTAAAATTATTATTAAATTTTATTCAAAAATTAATCAATTATGATCTGGAAAATATGTCTGAAGAAATATCTACTCTATTAAAACAACTCTCTGAATGTGTTGAAATTGGAAAAGCTGAATTGAATTCTCCTTACCCACCGAATTTGAAAGGACAAAAAGGTGCTTCAGAATTTACTGCCGAGGCTCTTGAAATGGGAATCCCTCCACTGGAAATTCTTGAAAAGGCACTGATGGTTGGAATGAAAAACATTGGTGAAAAATTTTCGCAAGGAAAAGCTTTCATTCCAAATTTACTTATTTCATCCAAAGCAATGAATGCAGCGATGGTTCACCTTAAACCATACTTTGATTCTGGTGAAGCAAAAATGAAAGGTACGTTAGTGATCGGAACTGTTACCGGAGATTTGCATGACATTGGAAAAAATATAGTTAAAATGGTGATGGAAGGTAATGGCTGGAAAGTTGTTGATCTTGGAACTGACGCTTCTGAAGAAAAATTTATTGCTGCTGTAAATGAGAACCCGGATTGTATTGTTGGATTAAGTGCTTTGCTAACCACAACAATGCTTAATATGGAAAAGATCTTAAAAGCAATAAAAGAGATTAAACCGGAAGTAAGAGTTTTTGTAGGCGGTGCTCCATTATCAACTCAGTACGCTAATTCGATTGGTGCAGATGGATATTTCCCGGACCCTCAAAGTTTAGTTGATCATTTAGAAACAATTAATTAGAAAGATAAAATAATGTTAGAATTCGAAAATCTTAATAAAGAAGATGCAGAAAAAATACTGCATTCCGATCTACCTGAAGTCTTAATTCATTATTTAGCTAAGCCTTATCCACTAACTGAAGAACAAATAAATTTTTATCAAGAAAATGGTTATATAAAACTTGAAAAAGTAATTGAAGAAGATAACCTTCCAATAATCCGAAAAGTAATTCAATCATCTGTTCTCCTAAGAAAAGAATCCGATAAACGTACACTTGCTGAAAAATCAAAATACGAGCAATCATTTTTGCAATGTGGATTTCTTTGCTGGGATTTTCCTGCTATGAAACAAATAGTCCATTCAAAAAGACTAGCAGGCATTGCAAAAGATTTAATGCAAGCAGAAGGCGCAAGACTTTGGCATGATCAAGCGTTGTTCAAGCAGCCGAAAGGCGGAGCAACATCGGTGCATCAAGACAGCAGTTACTGGCCGATCGCTGAACCCCAATTCACAACCACTATTTGGATCGCTTTGAATGAAGTAACCAAAGAAAACGGCTGCTTGTTCTTCTATCCGAAATCTCATTTATCAAAAAGGGAATATGTGGACATCTTTAAAAATCCACATGAACCGGAAGCTGCCAGAAAACATACGAAGGAATATGTTCCGCTAAATCCTGGCGATGTGACTTTTCATTCCGGTTTAACCTTTCATGGAACTGATGCTAATACAACTGACCAAATGCGTGAAGGTATGACGATCATTTATTTAAAAGACGGATGCACATTTGATTCATCTGATGAGAGAAATACCACTCATAAATCGTGTTCAGGTTTAAAACATGGAGAAATAATTAATACAAAGTTCACTCCATTGCTAACCGATTAATTTTGAAATTTATAATCCAATGATATGAATCCGAATATTGAAGAATTAATAAAAACATTGAGAGGCGAAAAAGCGGAGTATATTCCAATTGCTGAACTTGGTGTACATCCCAATATCAAGGCGAAATTAATTGGAAAAAATATTGAAACCCTTAAAGACGATATCGAGTTCTGGTATCAAGCCGGATATGATTATGTAAAGATACAACCGGGAGCAGATTTTAATCCAACTAAAATTGGAATGGCAGAAAAGGAAGCTGTAAAAGGGGACAGAGGTTTTACTTTTAACTGGGCTAATGAAAATGAAGGTGTAATTTCTTCAATTGAGGATTTAGAAAAATATGTCTTTCCTTCAACAACCGATTTTGATTATTCAAAGTTTGACCAAGTGAAAAACCTGCTGCCGGATGGAATGGGAGTAGTGGGGCAGTATGGTGATATTTTTACAATGACCTGGGAGATGATGGGATTCGAAAAATTTTCATTTGCTCTTTTTGAAAATCCCGACCTGATAAAAAAGCTAAATAATATTTTAGGGGAACTTGTTTTAAGCATGTTTGAAAATTTCGCACAGCATGATTCCGTTGATGTGCTTTGGTACAGTGATGACATTGCTTACACAAACGGTTTACTGATGTCTCCTGAAATTCTGGATGAATATTTTTTCCCATGGTTAAAAAAGATTGGTGACTTTGCAAAAAAATATAATAAGCCGCTCATCTATCATACGGATGGACTATTGTATGATGTAATGGATAGAATTATTGAGTGCGGGGTAAATTCACTTCACCCAATTGAACCTAAAGCAATGAAACTGACGGAGGTAAAAGAGAAGTTTGGTGATAAGCTAAGTTTCATTGGTTCTATCGACGTTGATTTGCTTTGCCGAGGGACAGAAGAGGATATTAAAGCTAAAGTTAAAGAGAACATAGAAACAGCTGCGTACAACGGCGGATATTGTGTCGGCTCGGGTAACAGCATTCCTGATTATGTGAATTTCAATAATTATTTAACAATGATTAAAGCTGCGAAAGAATTCGGCGGCAAATAAATTCCAACCAAATAAATTTTAGATCAGTATTTATTGACCAAGTTTAATCCCAAAATTTAATTTAAACCAAAGTTCAATTCAATTTGTCAAAAGTCTATATCAACTTAAATCGAAAAAAATTTAATGAGCACGGAATGAATAGAAAAATAAAACTCGTCGTTGTATTATCAATAATTTTAATATTAATGATTAGCTGCGGAAGTGTAGTTATAAAAAGTAAATGGGCGGATAATATTGATGATGATAATTGGAGAAAGAATCTCACTTACTTTGAAGATGAAAAGATTTCCATGGGGACTTTTAATAATCAAGACGAATTGAAAATTTTCATTGCATTGAATGACCGTAGTAAGATAATGCAGTTTATAGGACAAGGACTTACTATCTGGATTTCGAAAAGTACTTCCGACAATGACAAGATTGGTTTAAAATTTCCAATTAAAAGAGATGATACGAATAGACTAAGAATGATGGCAGGAAATCGGGACGATGATTTTAATCCTAGTGAAATTATTGAGAAAATAATTTCGAAACAGAATGAGTTTTTAATTGTAAATAAAAATAATTTTCCTTTAGGCGCTTATCCATTAAACAACGAATTAGGTATTGAACCAAAACTCGAATTTGAAATGGGACAATTAGTTTATTCAATGAAAGTTCCTCTCAACAGCTCTCCAAACACAAATTTTGATGTTAAATATTTGCCTGGTGAAATCATGACGATAGATTTCGAAATTGAGGAATTAAATAGGGAAGGAGCAAAACCCGGCGGAAGATCAATGGGAATGGGTGCAGTCGGTCAAAATCCCCGCAGCGGTGGAATGCCGGGAGGCAGACGCGGAGGAGAAATGAATAGAATGAGCCGACCGGAGCCATTAGATCTCCCTTTAGAAATTCAACTAGCTTCAAAGTGATTTAAATCAATTCATTATCAAACAGTATCAATCTTTAAGACAATTCCTTTCAAATTAATTAAACTTTCGATATAAGCATCCGATAATAACGTTGAAGATGAATAGGGAAATTCTATTCATCTAATAAATAATTTAAATTTAATGGCGGTCGTTATCCCGTTAGCTCCAAGGAAAAGGAGCAGCGCGGGATTTAAAACAAAGCAAAGGAGTTGCGCTGTGAGACCAATACTGGCTTTATTGTTATTATTTTGTTCAACGGTTTATCCTCAAATTGTTGATAAGGTTTTAATCTCCGGCTTAGCAGGTTATGAAACACATGACCTAAATGTAAAAGCTGCTTTCGAACAAGGATATTCAAGTTATAATGGAGATCAGTTCGAAGGTGAAATCACTTTACTTCCCCAAAGTATTTACAGCTCATTCGACTATGCAAAAACTAATTGCTATCAAATGCTCGTGCGTTCTACTACCGGTCTTTCAGCAGGAATTTATTACGCTAATTATTTTCCAGAAGTAAAATTAGTAATGCCATCGGGAAGTAATAATTTTCAACTTACATATAACGGCGATATTGAAACTTGTCCGGTGATTGTAACCGGTGCGGGTGAAATTGCAAACGCAACTGGTTATAAAATTGATTTCTATTCCGTTGATCCAATTACTAGCGAAAATCTCTCAAGTTATTCAAATGGATTTGTAGCAGGTCAATTAGCATTTATTGCGAATACATTAAACTGTTCTATTGAAGATGCCCGAACTTTAGCTAGAGAAAAAGGCACTCAGAATGGTGTGTGGGATTATTATAATGGATACGGCAAAGTAGAAGTAGGGACTGTTTTAGAAAGTCCTTTTCCCGTTGAGTTAATTTCATTTAAAGCGGATTTCAAAAATAATGCTGTTGAATTAATTTGGGAAACAGCAACAGAAAATGAAAACTACGGATTCGAAATTGAAAGAGCTTACAGCGAGCTAGTTGAAAAAAATATAACTTGGGAAAAGATAGGTTTTAAACTTGGTCATGGTAATTCAAATAAACCAAGACATTATGTTTTTGTTGATAATGAAAAATTAAAAAGCGGTAATTACTATTATCGATTAAAACAAATTGATAATGATGGTACTTTTGAATACTACAATAAAGCTCGGGTTGAAATCAGTGCTCCAAATGTGTTTTCACTTTCTCAAAATTATCCAAATCCGTTTAATCCCGAAACCAATATTGAGTTTACATTAAGCGATGAAGCTGAAACAAAAATAATTATTTATGATATGCTTGGAAACAAAATTAATGAATACATAAATTCTACGTTACCTGCAGGAGTACACAATCTTAAAATTGACGGCAGCTCGCTGGCAGCAGGCACATACATTTACCAATTACAGGCTTCATCAACAGAACTTTCAAAAGAATATGTTCAGACGAGGAAAATGGTTCTCTTAAAATAATATCCGCTTAGAATAAATTCACTTTAGTTATGAACCCAATTTTTAATAAAAGTTGGGTTTCTTTTTAAGTACCAAATCAAAATTAAATCCAATATCAATTTTATTAGAAATAAACTATTTTTGTTTAACCGCAACAATAGATAATAGAACTATTGAAAAAGATTATTTCATACAATCAACTTGTCATCGCAGTTGGAATTCTTCTCATAATTCTCATTAATTTTATTGATCCTCCTGAAGGTATGAATGTTAATGCATGGCATACTTCAGCAGTGGGAATTGTAATGGCAATATTTTGGATTACAGAAGCGCTGCCTTTGTCGGTTACAGCTTTAATTCCATTACTTCTTTTTCCACTGCTTGATATTGCGTCTATTAAAAATACTGCATCGCCATATGCACATCCGTTAATATTTTTATTTTTAGGCGGATTTATAATTGCACAGGCAATGCAGAAATGGAATCTGCACAAACGAATTGCCTTAAAGATTATTAGTGTTCTTGGTACAAACTCATACGGCATTATTGCAGGATTTATGATCTCCTCGGCATTTTTAAGTATGTGGATAAGCAACACTGCAACAGCATTAATGATGATGCCGATCGCTATTTCACTAATCCAGTTATTTCAAAAGAATGACATATCGATAGGAGAAAAAGCCCAAAATAATTTTTCTGTTGTACTGCTACTTGCAATAGCTTATTCATGCAGCATTGGCGGTGTCGGAACACTCATTGGCACTCCACCTAACGCGTTAATGGCTGCATTTCTTGAAGATAATTATTCAATTAAAATTGGATTTGCGGAGTGGATGATGATTGGAATTCCATTTGTTATTATTGCCCTTCCAATTGCTTTTTTTGTCCTCACAAAAATTGTCTTTCCTGTGAAAATTAAATTTTCAAATTCAGATGAGTTCATACAAAACGAAATTGCCTTCCTTGGACCAATCACAAATGAAGAAAAAAAAGTTGGGTTTGTGTTCGCATTAGTTTCCTCGCTTTGGATATTTCGTCCATTGATAATCAATATTATTACCGGTATATCAGACTCTTCAATAGCAATTTTTGGTTCCGTGCTGTTATTTGTAATTCCCTCAAAAAACAACGAACAAAAATTTATTATGGAATGGCGTGATGTTGAAAAAATATCATGGGGAATTCTAATATTATTCGGCGGTGGATTATCACTGGCATCCGGAATACAAAGCAGTGGATTGGCTGAATGGATTGGGAATTTATTTTCAGATTTAAGTAATATTCCTTCAGTTTTAATTATTTTAGCAATCACAGCCATAATAATTTTTTTAACTGAACTTACAAGTAACTTAGCAACAACTGCAGCTTTTCTTCCAATTGCAGCATCAATTGCAGTTAGTTTTAACGTTTCGCCAATTCTATTTGTAGTGCCGGCGGCAATTGCGGCAAGTTGTGCTTTTATGCTCCCGGTCGCAACTCCGCCCAATGCAATTGTTTTCAGCAGCGGTCAAATAACTGTAAAGCAAATGGCAAGGGCGGGAATAATCCTCAATATTATTTTCATTTCAATTGTATTAGTAATATCATACACGCTTGCAGATATTTTAGTATGAGAAGAGAAGATAAAAAAGATTAAAATTATACGAGGAAAGTAATCGAAATGTACGCACTTATCTTGGTTGAATAAAATACATCAAAAAAATATTGAAAAAATAAGATAAAAAAGCTTCCTCAATATGGAAGCTTTAAGCTAGGGATAGTAAAAATTTACTTTACAACCTCAACGTCTTGGGCTTGCGGACCCTTTTCACCTGAAGCGACAGTAAATTCAACTTTCTGTCCTTCTTCAAGTGATTTGTAACCATCACCAATAATTGCTTGGAAATGTACGAATACATCTTCATTATTTTCACGAGAGATGAATCCATAACCTTTTGAGCTGTTGAACCATTTTACGGTTCCGCTTTCACGTTCTGACATTGTACTGATACTCCATAAAGATAAAAAACATTGAACCGTTTTAGACAGATATTCTCTAAACGTGGTTCAAAACAATTAATAATTTGTTCCATAAAAAGAACAAGAGTGTAAGTAAAATTTATAAGATTTAATCTTAATCAATTTAATAAACAATCAAAATTACCTATTAAAAATCACTTACAGGTAATAATATGATAAGTATCATACTATTATCACAAAAAATATATGTAATATTTTGCGAGAAACAAAATAATAAATAGTGCTAGTATTCAATAATATGTCCATGTCTATTGATGAACACTACTTTATTATCAAAAATTTAAAATAGCGATATCTTCTTCTAATCTATGGCATATTTGTTGAAATACTATTCTCGGAAAATAAACAAGAGTGATTTTCAGCCAATAATGTAAATATCTTTGTGTCCTACAGCAGAATATTCGTAAATGTCAATTAAGTATTGATTTTATTTAAATACTAAATGGAAACAATTAAAAATTAAAATAAAATGTCCGATAATAGAATAACTTTAATTATTCACTATTTAATAAAAAGATAATAATATGCGATTACAACACTTCTTTTTAGCAATAATAATGCTCGTTTGTGCAAATTTAGAAACAAGTGCACAATATTCCCCAAATACTAGCACATCTTCAGCAGATTCAAATTCTAGAGTTTTTTATAATTTAAGCTTGGATGATTGTATTGATCATGCACTAGAATTCAACAGAAATAACAAGGCGGCTGGATATGCTATTGAGGTTGCAGAAGCACAATATACTCAAGCTATCTCGGGTCGTTACCCAGAATTAACATTAACTGCATCTTACAGTAGATTAGATGATGATCCAAATTTTATATTCCCGTCATTCCAGATGTCAATTCCAGCTATTGATTTGAGTGGTGTAGGATTTGGACAGCTTCAGCTTCCAACAGTTGATGTCCCTGAACTTGATATTAAACTTATGGATAAACAAGCTTATTCTGCAGGACTCGAATTAAAATATCCAATATATACCGGCGGATTAATTACTTCATATATCGATCAGGCAGAATCCGCAATTGAAATAGCAAATCATGAATTAAAAAAATCTTCCTTGACAATTGTTCATAATGTTAAAAAATATTTCTATTCAGTTATTCTAGCTGACACTGTTTATAATATTGGTAAAGAAACTCTAGAAAAACTTAGAGCAACATTGGATATTACTAAAAACGTTTACGAAAAAGGATCAGGTAGAGTAAAGAAAACGGATTACCTAAAAGCCAAGTTGATTGTGGATAATGTAAATTCAATGGTCACTTCATTTGCAAGCAAAAAGCAAGTAGCATTGGCAGCTTTAAAAAATGCAATTGGTCTGGATAGAAATTCAAATCTTGTTTTGAAAAATAATAGTTTAGTCTATATGCCCTACAATTTAGATTTTGAATATTATTTAGGCGGCACATACGAGTTTAACCCGGACTGGGCAAAAATTAATTCAGCGCTTAAAGTATTTGAAGCAAAAGTTGATGAAGCAAAAAGTGGTCATTACCCTAAAGTTGCAATAATAGGGAGCATTCAGCGCATTGAAAATTCATATGATTATGGATTAGCGTCAAAAGCTAACAAGACAATGTTTTCAATCGGTGTTGGAATGGAATTACCAATCTTCAAAGGCTTTAGAACTGTTGGCGAGGTTGATGAAGCTAAGGCACGGTTAAATATTTTAAAAGAACAGAAAATTCTTTTACACGATGGATTGGCAGTAATGCTTGAAAAATCTTTCTTGGAATTAAAATCTGCGCAAGAAAGTCACGTCGCACTTACAGAGGCTTTTAATACATCAGTCGAAAATTTGGAATTAACAGAACGTGCATATCAAATTGAAATGGTTGAAGAAAAAGACCTATTGGAAGCTCAAATGATAGAAGCAGTTATGCGTGCAAAATATCAGCTTTCCATTTTTGATCACATAATGGCAAAGAACGAACTTGATTTTATCATTGGTTCAGAAGTTGAAAGGCAAATAATAAAATAATTATGATAATTAATTTACAAATATATGAGTTTAAGAAATCTTTGCTGAAATACTGCATTTTACTGTCCTTTATATCTGCATTGAGTTCATCAGTTTATCCTCAATCAACAGATCCAGAAAGAACATTTTTATTAGGGTTTACAGAAAACACTTTTGATAATATAAATAACAGAGATTTAAAAGCTGCAACAGAGTTATTAACACAAGAGATAATTGCCAATTCCGGTAAAGAATGGAAATCTGAAACCGTAATTTATCATGGTAACAATCAGATGGTTAGTGATTTAAATAAAGGT
>SWCD01000171.1_pt1 | contig 137813 bp, 115 predicted proteins | sample 4693011 | NCBI WGS metagenome assembly SWCD01 (sample SAMN10267278, study PRJNA491770) | bioreactor metagenome | isolation source: DHS bioreactor inoculated with marine | place: Japan: Omine Ridge, Nankai Trough
TCTGGTAAAGGACCAAAATCATCTGTCCCCACTGCACAGTCATCACAACCATCAGCATCAACATCCTGGCATATATCAGGATCTAAAGGATCAGTATCAGCAGCATCAGCGACACCGTCATTATCATCATCGAGATCACATGCATCGCCTTCATTATCACCATCTGTGTTAGTTTGAGACGGATTGTGAACCGTTGGACAATTATCAATATTATCGGGGATTCCGTCACCGTCTGCGTCAGCATAAATTTCAAAACAATGTGGGCCATCCCAATCAGGAAGGAAAGTACCAGAATAATTAGAATTCCAAAGCCATACTGCATTTGGTGGGTACCAGCATGAATCTAAACACAATGTTTTACCAATTTGAGAACTACTAACCTGGGTTGAAATAGACCATGTTTCTTCATCAAAACCATCAGGGAATCCAATACCGCTTATGAGGATGCCTACAAATCCTATAGTATCAGCTCCGGAGCCATTTACACTATACGGATTTTCACTATATAACAAATTAAAACGGCTGTTCCATCCAATATTTGCTGTATCCCATGTAATAGGCTGCCAGGTTGCACCATCTGGGGAATAGACTCTAAATCCATTCTGAAAACCATCAACCTTACTACCATCTCCCGGTTGGTAAGTAGTTCTGAGATGAAAATTGATCGGAGTATTTGCTTCAATTTGTCCCGGTGCATGGAGACCATCGACATGATCTAATGTTATTTCTGTTGGTCCAAGTCCTGAAACTATATCATAACAATTTGAACCATACCAGTTGGGAATAAATGATCCCATCGGACCATTTGTATTCCAAAGCCATACGCCACTTGGTGGGAACCATGTTGAATCAAAACATAGAGTTTTACCTATTTGAGAACTGTTTACCTGGGTTGTTATCGACCATGTTAATTGATCAAATCCATCTGAAAAGCCACTACCTGTAAACAAAACAGCACCACCAAATCCTATAGTGTCAGCCCCGCTTCCATTGACACCATGAGGCCATTCACCATATATCAGATCAAAACGGTTATTCCAACCTAAACTGGTTGTGTCCCATGTGATTGGCTGCCAGGTCGCACCATCAGGTGAATACACTCTGAAACCATTTGTAAAACCAGTTACCTTACTACCATTACCTGGAGTGTAAGTAGTTCTGATGTGCCAAGTAATTGGTGTATTTGGCGCTATTTCACCCGGTGCATAGAGACCATCGACATGATCCATGGTGTTACTTGTTGCGCCTTGGATAGGTTGAGAAAAAAGAGCTAAAATTATAGCCCATACAGCAATCGATAAATATCTTTTCATGAGTTACTCCTCTGAAAAATTATTGCATAAAACAATAATCCTGATTTTGATTTCCCACTAAATATTATCAATGATGTAAAAAAAACCTGCTATTATAGACAATAAGATACAAAATCAATCAAATAAAAGCAATTGTTTTGTATGTATGGCGGGGCTACTACTTAATTAAAAAGGCAGATCCGATAAATGGTTCTGCCCTATAAAAATGACCTTGAATAGTATACCCACCGCAAGCGGTGGGCTACAGAAAATTATAATATATTAAGTATGAATCTACTTCTTCATTACATCCGCTAAGATCGGGTGGGTGTTGTCGTTTTTGCCTACTGGAGTGGCGGTGCGAATATCGTGGACCAGTTCAATTGAAGGACGGGCATCTTCCAATCCAAAACCATTGCCCTTCATTGTCTCCTGATATACAATGGTATGCAGATCAGTAAATCCACCGGAGAATTCAACTTCTTCGCCATCAATCGTAATAGAACGATAGGTTGATTGTCCTTTGGCCTTTATTTCATCGGGGAGATCATTTTTATCAATTGAAAGGAACCATCGTACACGGGCGTTTTCCAACTCAAGATATCCACCGGTTTTGGTAGTGCTGGCCATGTGAACTTCGGATGTCTGGACACCCCCAAAGAACCACATCAGCATATCATAAAAATGGATTCCAATGTTAGTTGGCAAACCACCGGATCGTTCGAGCTGTCCTTTCCATGAGACTAAATACCAGGGACCTCTGGAAGTGATATATGTCAAGACAACATCTTTTTTTGTATCTTTGGGGAGGGCCTGTAATTTATTACGAAGTTCTATCAGGGCAGGGTGGACCCTTAATTGAAGAATTGTAAATACTCTTTTGCCGTATTCTTTCTCAAGATCAGAGAGGGCATCAATATTCCAGGGATTAAGAACCAGCGGTTTTTCACAGATAGCATTGGCACCCACTCGCATAGCAAAACGGCAATGAGCATCATGCAGATAATTTGGAGAGCAGATACTAACATAATCAAGAGCATTATCAGCATTGCGACGGCGGAGTTTTTCTATATGACGGTCGAATCTTTCAAATTCAGTGAAAAAGCTTACATGATCAAAATGACTGTCAAGTATCCCGGCAGCATCATGTGGGTCGACTGCAGCAATAAGTTTGTTGCCAGTCTCTTTGATAGCTTTTAAGTGTCGAGGGGCAACGTATCCTGAAATTCCGGTTAAGGCAAAATTATATGACATTATGTTTCCTTCAATTCAAATTCATTAATCTATGGGTTATACAACCCTGATAATTTTATGAATAAATGAAATTAATCTCATTTATGAAAGTGAATTCTTTGTTATGTACCAATTATTACATAACCGCATAAAAAAACCTGCCGGAAAAACCGGCAGGTATATAAAATAATTACTTATGAATAAATCAACATTCAGGTTCAGGACCGCCCTTGAATACATAGTTAACCAAAAATGTCAGATCAGCTACATTGATATCATTAGAGCCATCTACATCTGCCTCTGAAAGAATTGGAGGTGCCGGACCACCCTTGAAAACATAATTTACAAGATAAGTTAGATCTGCAACATTTGGTCCAAATCCATCATTATCAACATCTCCACTTGAACAGATACTAACCGAACCAGCGACCAATTCCGGACTAAATACGCCTGGTGTTACTGTGAAAGTTGGAGTACGATTGTCGTATGAAATAATTTCAATCGGATTTGTGCCCTGGCCAGCGGTAGATTCAATTGTAAAATACAAGCTCAAAACTGCACCGGTATCAGGGGCAAGATCAGGTGCACCACTGCTTACTGAAGATATGACTTGGAATGTTCCCCGTTTTACCCAGTCATCAATGTGGGAAATTTTAACCAAATCGACATATTCTGTCCTGAGTCCAACAACCGAAAGTGAATCAAAATCCAGATCAAGATCACCATCCCAGGAAACAGGAATCGTAAGTATTTTTAAAGGAATATGATTATTTGCATAAATATCAACTCTTACCTGATCCAGGGGAGATCCTTCAACTTCACCGACAACCATAGTGTCAGCATAAACCCAAATATAATCATTTCTCTGGGTAATATAAGTACCGTCTTCTGCGTCTATAGTTACACTAACATCAAATAAACCAGGTTCATCATATAAATGAGATGGATTCTGTACATCATCAATATCACCATCACCAAATTCCCAGTTCCAGTCTAATACGACTTTAGGTGTAGTACCCGTAAAGTTAACATTTAGAGGAACTTCACCAAAAACGGTATCCGCATTAAGTTGAACATTATTCAGCCAGGAACTAAGTTTGTCGTTTGTCCAGCAATGCATTCTTCCCCATTGTTGAGGTGAAAATTCATAGCGGCAGGAACTATAACTCATATGATTGTGCCATTCATTAGTTCCCCAGGGTGTATCCTGACAGGGATCATTGCCACCAACTGGTCCACAACTCCAATTTCTTGGGGCGGGTTCGGTGTCAGCACAAAAATCCCCTCTTAGATCATTTTCAGGATGATTGGGAGGTTCAAAACAAGATCCGCATTCAGTGACTTCGCTGACCCCATGAAAAGTATGCCAGAGACCAAGGTTATGGCCTATCTCATGGGTAAGAGTTCGAAAATTATAAGGAGGAAATTGAGTACGATTCATAACAATTCCACCTGTATTTGTCAGAGCAGCTGGATCCCATGCAAATGTACCATATGAATAAACAGAACCATCTACATTAACGGTAGCTACATAAATATTAAGTTGAGAATCAGGAGTCAGAGCATAAGCGTTTTTCATTTGGTTGAATTCATAGTTTTCAGTTAAAGATCTGTATTGAGAGGAATTCACAAATCTCATTTCATATTCAAATTGAATTCTCAAAGGGAGATAATGCTCGTTGGCATTAGCAACAGCTTCTGCAACATTATCTGCTGAAGCAGCCGGATTGGAGCCGTCATCTTCACGCATCACATGAAAATATAAACGGATATATTTTAATGGATCGGTTGGTTCGGGGATGTTTGCATTTCTCATACCAGGATCATCACAAGGTCCCATAGGAGAACAAGCATCGGCATCCTTTTGCTGGCCATATGTTAAATCATATAAGATTTGAGTATAACATTGATCATTTTCCGGACCGGCAGGATCCATTGGTTCGGCGGTTACATGATTGTTTATGAGGAAAAACAATATAAAGATTGCCAATAATGGCATATATTGTTTTACTCTGAAACTAAGGGTTGACTTCTGCATTACATCTCCTGTATAAATTAAGCACTTTCATATTCTAATCGACAAAATTCAAGATACATATCGTTATAATACAATAATTGAGGACAATAGTCCATTTAATTTTTATAACTCGTTTTTACTTAGCAGGTTCCCGCAGGACCATAGAAAGTATTAATTTAGCGGTTAATAATATCCTTATTAACAATCAGAGGGTGGCGGCCCTCCTTTAAATATATGGTTTACCAGAAAAACCAGATCATTGATGAAGATGTTGCCATCAGGAGGGATAGCACAGTCACCATGATCTAAACACTCAGGAGCTGGTCCACCTTTGAAAATATGATTTACCAAAAAAACGACATCATTCACAAGAATTAATCCGTCATATGGGATTACAACATCCCCACGGACTTGACAACATGAATTAGTAACTTCCACAGTTAACGGATCTGACCAGATGCTTTCAAATTTCCAGGGACCCTTGCATTTAAAAGTTACATTATAGTTGCCGGTATTGATCCAGGTGTGATTCAAGTTCATGGATATATTTGAATCAAATGGTCCCAGCCAGTCAGAGATATTTCCGTCTCCCCAGTTTATTTTATAATAGAGCCAATCTGATTCATTATCTAATGCTGAAAATGTATATTCATAATTCGTATTGGGCAGAGCATGATTTTCTCCCGATGGCATAGCAACAGGAACAGGAGGAGTATTTACAGGTGTACCATGAGAGACTGCTACTTCAATATGGATTTGAGCATTTCCTACCCAATCCATAGTTACAATTAATCCCAGGTCGGCAACTTCACGCTGTCCACTTGATTCTATCATATCACGATAAATTTGTTCATCGGTTTGTGCTCCGAGAACGACTTCATATCCACCATCACTCCAGCATGTCGGAGTTCCATAAATATTGTAAAAGTCTTCAGCCCGGATTCTGGCTTTTTCATTTACATCTCTTATAAGGGAAAGAAATTGAAAAGGATAATCACCGGAATTTTTGATTGAATGCAGCATTGCACTGGTAATAGAGCAGCTGGAACATCCCGTATTTGAGCCATCCTCCACTAATACCGTATGAGTAAAACCTGGAGCTGTCTTATTAGAATCAACTTCACCGTTAGCAGCGGAAGCAACAGCATCGGAATAATATGCTGTGAAAGGGTTGAAATTGGGGGGGAAAGAGTAAGCCTGATGAGGAGTAGTTTTAAATATTGCAGCAACAACCATAATATTATCACCGGTAATATCTCCAAACCCGGATAAACTGGCATCCCAATCAAATGAAGTATAGGAGCGGGAACCATCAGGGAGAATCAGGATTGAATCAAGAGCGAAATCCAAAAAACCATAATGATAATTTTGCCCCTGATCATCCAGCCAACGGGAGACAGGTTCTACGACAAATATTCGAAGCCAACCAATATAGTCTTCAGGGTTTGCTTTCGAAAAATCTAACTTATCAGATGTATCTACTATTTGATTTGAAACATTATTGTTTTGATTTGTCTCGGCCAAAAGACTACCGGAACACATCAGGACAATAATAGCTATTAAAATAATTTTTTTAGCAATAAACATCTTTATCACTTTTGATCCTTCCGTTAATCAAAATTTTACCCCTGATAGATAGAATTGAGACTTACATTAAATGCCTGCTCTGATAAATGAGCAGGCATTTATAATAAAGGATATTTTATGTTTTAGCAATCGGATGGACCAGGTCCACCTTTAAATACAAAATTAACAAGGAAGACAAGATCATTTACAAGAATAAGACCATTGTCAGCCAATGCATCGCCTTCTTCTAAACATGAAGGTGGCGGGCCGCCTTTAAATACGAAATTGACAAGGAAGACAAGATCGTTTACCAGGATCAGGCCATTGTCATGCAAAGCGTCTCCACGAACTTCACAGCAAATAACATCGACGTCTGTTACTGGAGACCAGGGAGTTTCATATCCAAATACGTCTTTAGCTTTGACCATAACGCTATATGTACCCAGTTCACTCCATGAGTAAGGTTGGATACAATCATCACCCGAGCTATATGGACCGCACCAATCTGAAATATCTCCATTACCCCAGTCATACATATACCAGAAATCATCACCTTCAGTGTCTATTGCACTGGCAGTATAATCATTAGAGACATCCCGGGAAACTTCTGTCGGACCGGCAGGAGCAGATACGTCAGTAATAAATGTGTTAACCGGAGTTTGATGGGCATAAGCTAATTCAATATCAAGGCCGCCTTTGGAATCATTCCATTCACAGCTTATCAGCAAGCCTACATCATTAACTGCACGAGCTTCACTGCTGGCGATCATTGCTGGGAATCCAGAAGAACCCGTTCTGAGCTCATGTCCGCCATCGCTGTAACTTGTAGGCAGCCAATAAAGATTATAGTCATCCATTCTGTTGTCTGCAACACCATTTACATCAACAACCATAGCTGCATAATGGAAATTATAATCTCCACCATGATGTAAACTGGAAAGTATGTCTCTTGCAGATGGACAACTTGGGCACCAGGTTGCAGTTCCTTCTTCAACAAATACAGTATGTGTTGAATATTCTGAAGTATGATTACTATCAGCTTCACCAGGTACTGTTTCTGCTGTAGCATCAACATAATAAGGAATAAAAGGTGCCCCTGATGGAGGATCTGAATAATTTATTGTTTGAGGGGTTGGGTCAGTTAAAACTGCAATAACTTTTACATTATTCGCTGATAATCCGGAATGTGTAAACGATCCTGACCAGCGAAAACGTTCCCCGGCATTCATTGTAACATACGTGTTTAAAGCAAAATTCAAGAAACCATTGAAGTAAATTTTACCGTCGTAGGCTATATAGCGAGATTCAGGCTCGACAACATAGATCCTGAGTTCTGCCTCATAGTCCTGACGATCATCACCGAATAAAACTGGTTGCACTGGTTCAACGGGTACATTTTCAACTTCATGCGGAACCATCGAACGATCGACGGAATAAACTTCATCACCAATGGCGACAGAAGTCATCAGCATGGCAAGAAATGCGACCAGCAAAACCAGCTTGGTACATTTGCAAAGATTCATGTTAACCTCTCCTTTTTCTGTGGAAACGGGTTATTAAATAATAAAACATCCTTTATGTCCACAATTTTGATTTATATAAAAGAACAAAGTTCTGTTATAATCTAAAAGTTACCACTCAGTGATAATCCAAGAGAAAAAGTAGTGCTGGAGTAATCGTATGAATCAGAAGTAGAGCTGTTTTTTTTGTAAACGACTGAAAACGATGGCTCAATTAAAATCTCACGAAAAATAATTGGTCGCTTAAAATCTATATAGAGGCTTGTAAGCCATTCATATCTATAATCGGTGTCTTTTGGTTCGGTGTACTGATCACTTGGGATCCAGCCTATAGTATCGCCACTACGGGGATCAATTTCTGCAGTTGAGTCTGCATATATCTCAATAGCTTTTAAAAATGTTTTATCCCAGTAACCGGCTCCGGCTGTTATCACCATAGTGGGAACTATATATGATTTTAAGTTTAATACCGTTGAGGTGCCATCATAAAATGATGCCCAGGGGGATAAGAAGCTGGTTGAATAATCAAGGATCACCGATTTATCAACATTGGTAAAATTTCGATAAGTAAAAGTTAGGCTGACTCCAGTTTTTTTGCCAATTGATCTGGAAATACGGGGTGAGATATATAAATTCTGAATATTATCATCGTCTAAGTAATCATTTGGTAGGAAGTCGCCAACAATTGGAGCTTCTGGAAAAGTATCAATAGTTATTGCTTTCAAACTGGTAACGCCAAAACCACTCTCAATATCAAGACTGTTAGATCCAGGCAAAGAAAAATTTGCTCCGGTAAATATTTCATATTGAATATTATCCGCGTCAGTACTCTCTTCTTCCAAATAATTATTATTGGTGAATTTGGTGCCAACTCTGAGATGGATAGTAGGTTTATATTTATATCCAATAGAAGTTTTAAAAGATATAATCGCATTGTCGAATGCTTTTACATTTTCATTTCTATGTATTATTGCGTCAGTATTATAAATAGTCCCTCGATATAAAAAAGTACTATCTAATGTTACAACATCATCATCTGTGGTTTTGTAAGATACCAGATCATAATTCAAACTAAACAACAGATTTGTTTTGTTTTCTGATTTGGTTGGTATCCAGGTAGCTCCAAATCCAAATAAAGAGTTGGTTATGTCGGTTTTTGTAATTTCAGGACTTAGAGAAAGGACAGTATCATGAATCTTATCATACATAGTGTATTTATAACTACCGGATATTTCAAGCTGGGAGAGAGGGTAGTATTTTAGCCCAAGGGCACCCGATCTTATTGGGGACTCATATTCTGATGAATTGCTCATTAGGTTATCGGTTTGAGAATTATCGAGACCAAGTGAGAAACCAAAATCGGCACTAGCTAAAAGAGGAAAAGTGAAAAAGATCACAAGAGTTATTGTAAGTTTACTTAGTTTGTCCATCATACGCTGCTTACTTTATTTAATGACATAAAGGACCGACACAAACGCCGCCAAATGAACTGCCTGAGAGTCCATTTACGGGTCCAAATCCGTCGGAGGAACTGAATCCACCTCTACTTGTACTTAGGTTTCTGATACTAAATCTATATTGACCAAACAATTTTGAACTGGGCGTAATATCGGATATATCAACTTCGGTTATGGTCATCGAAGCAAAAATTCCGGTCCCGCCGGTAACTTCGGTTTCTTCTGCCAGAGGGACTGTGACATCAGAAAAATCAGGGATGCCATCAAAGTCTTTGTCTCCGATGTTGTCATCCAAACCATCACCATCAAGGTCAATAAAAATAAATTCTTCGGCGGTTAAAATTTGTTGAGGAGAGAGAATTAATAAAGAAAGGATAAACATAAAAAACAGTAATTTTTTCAAACTAATCTCCTCTCGAATGTTATTACAGACAGTGGACATTCGACATCTACTTATTCAATTAATAAAATAACATCTTTTTAGCATTTAACAAGAAATATTTTTCATAAATTATTCAAATACCTCCACTTAGCTACATTAATAATGTACAAATATGTAATTATTTCCATGATGATCCATAAAATTGTTATTGTGAATAATGTAACCCAATTTCTCTTAACTTGTTGAGCCCATTTCTTAAAAAATTTGGTGAAACTGTAACGAACAGAAAAAGGGGGTAGATATGGATCGTGAAATCTAATTACAAGATTTCACATTGTTTAATTAAATAACAATTATTTTCTGAGAAAAGTTCAATTTTTGCTATTATTATGGTTTATAAATAGCTGTTGACAAAAGTTGATTAACAGATTATAGTTTGGCCTGAAGTCGAGGCTATATTGGTTTCGACTAGCTGTTGATAAGAATATTATTGGATTAGATACTGTTCGTTGTTATTTATTAGAACAGGAAAAGCCTGATGGGGCTGTAGCTCAGTTGGGAGAGCGCTTGAATGGCATTCAAGAGGTCGGGAGTTCGATTCTCCCTAGCTCCACAAAATTAAAACCCTCGCTGTGAAAAGTGAGGGTTTTATTATTATCGAGAATAATATGTTATGAGTAGAGCACCTTTTCAAGTTCTTGTTATTCCTTTCTGTGTATTCAAAAACAATAAAATTAAATATGCAGTTCTGAAACGGAGCGACATGATAGAATGTTGTTGGCAGTTTGTTGCCGGTGGGGGAGAGCATGTAGAAGAGCCGGCAGAATCAGCCAGAAGGGAATCCTCTGAAGAGATAGGGTCAGATCCAAATTCCAAACTTGTCAAATTAGATTCTCTTACAAAAATTCCTGTGGTCGATATTTGTGGTTTCAAATGGGGGAATGATGTCCTTGTGATTCCGCAATATTGTTTCGGTATAGAATTATTTTCAGAAAAAATAATTTTATCCAACGAGCATACAGATTTCCAATGGTTACCCTATGAGGAAGCACGAAAAGTCCTGACATGGGAGAGTAATAAAATAGCTTTGTGGGAATTGAACCACATATTAACACATGATATTCCTAAGATATTAGTTTAGGTAATGATAGTATTTAATCAATTGATCTTATTTCTAATCTGGATGAGTTGTTGAATAGTACGTGGGCGGCAGATGTCCACATCTGCCCCTTTAAAACTGGGTAGCGCACTGCTTACGGTGCGTTTCTGTTCATCTGCCCCTTGTTAGAAAAGGCTATAATTGACAAATCTTAATTTTTCATTATCTTAATATATTAAGTGTTATTTGATGCTTATATACTCTGTGGGTGATATGGTAATTCGATCAATAGTATTTTTTTTGACATTCATGATATTAATCAATTTGCTAAATTCAAGTGAATTTGAACCTCATCAAAAATTAATCACTGGCGATAATGGTTTTGAGATGCTGGTTGATTATGATAAACTCACGTTTACTATTGAAGGTAGAGAATATCCATTTCATATTGACTATCCTGAGTGTCTGGATGAGCAGGGAAGGATTGAATTCAGGGAAGATTTAAGAACATCACTAACTCGTCAGGATACTGTCTGGGTTCATTTACCTTATGACCGTTTTGATGTCTATGTCGATTCCGTTTATTATTATGATAATACTCCTGATATTGATGAGTTCTTTGATCTCTTTGAACCGAGATTTGATTTGTTAGAAGCAACGACTGGGTGGTGTTCGGAAGAGGTTGTATCAGAAGGGGCTCCTAAATTAGTAATTTATGTATCAGAAGGAACTCTTTGTTGGGGTGGTACTGCATATTTAACCGAAGCTTATTTGTTTTTATCTAACCCTTTATATAAAGAAAATTGCAAAAGGTCATATTATGAGGATTTTCAAGGAGATCCACTCTTAGGCAATCAAGGAGAATTGGGTGATTTTTGGGTATATATGAGTGGAGCAGTTCATGAAACTTTGCACTCCATTAATCCTTTTTATTTTATTCATAGAAACTGGATTACAGAGGGTTATTCTGCTTATTATGATGTAAATTTATTAACACTTTATGGAGATATTAATCAAGAAACTTCCGACACATATACTATTAATGGTGTAGTTCCATATAATTGGGGGGGGTATATAACAAATGACTATAAAGACAACTCTGTTGATGAGAGAGAATTGCAAGAAAGCAAAGGCTATCATATAACGGCTTGGATGCTTTCTATGCTTAGAGATGTACATGATCTTAATTGGGATACATTTTACCTTCAAATAAATAACAACAGAGAAACTCTTGATTCAGCTTCATGGATGTATCAAATCTCTGATTATTTCACAGATATGGTTTTCATTGACCTATGTGGTAGAGCACTTGGAATATCATCAGATAGTATTGAAGCAATTTTCAGATACGATGGACCGTCAGGACCGGGATGGGGTGTTCGTCAGTGGGTTGACAGAAGTTGGTATGCAGATCTTCAATCAAGAATAGATTATTCCTATCCAAATGTCACTTTGGTAATAAATAACACTGGTGATGTAACTCTTGAAAATGTGTTAGTAAAATTATACGACAGCACAATAGTACTTTATATAGATACAGTTGATGTCGTTGCACAGGATTCGACTATTATCATTGATGCTGTAGTTCTTTCAGATGGATGGCATGAATTAGTCTTAACGATTGATGAGGCTGATGTTAAGATAGAAATAGATGATGCAAATAATGATGACTCCTTGAGTGTTTATGTGACTTGCTGTAATCTTCGCGGTGATGCGTTACATGACAATCAACTAATTCTGGTTAACGATCTTGTCTTCCTTGTTAATTATGTATTTAAGGGTGGACCACCACCAATATGCCTTGAAGAAGGCGATGCCCTGGCAGACAACGGACTTATTCTTGTAAACGATCTTGTTTATCTGGTTAATTATGTCTTCAAAGGTGGAGATCCCCCACCGGATTGTTAGCTGGGTAGCCCATCCGCTTGCGGTGGGTTTACTATTCAACAATAATGGCGGGTCCGATAAGCGGAACCGCCCTACAAAGATTTCATTTTAAATTAAATATCGACTTATCAAAACAACACGAATCAACGCGAAGTGGAAAGTCACACTTAGTGTGCTACTTAACTAATTTCGCCTTCAAGAATTCCCGATTCAATTGGGCGATGAATTTGACCGGGATTTCTTTCGGGCAGGCTGCTTCGCATTCATAATAATTAGTACAATCACCAAATCCTTCGGCATCCATCTGAGCCACCATATTACGTACCCGCTCGGTTGACTCAACTTTACCCTGAGGCAAACTCACAAACTGGCAAACTTTCGCAGAGACAAACAACATCGCCGATGCATTTTTGCAAGCCGCCACACAAGCTCCACATCCAATACAGGCTGCCGCATCCATAGCGGTATCAGCATCAGATTTTGGAATAGGAACCGCGTTGGCATCGGGTGCACCACCAGTATTAATAGAGACAAAACCACCTGCCTGCATGATCCGATCCAAAGCAGACCGATCAACAATCATATCCTTCAATACAGGAAAAGCTCTGGCGCGCCAGGGTTCAATATAGATTTTGTCGCCATCTTTGAAAAACCGCATGTGTAATTGGCAGATTGTTGTTCCCGGTTCTGGACCATGGGGGATGCCGTTTACCATCATGGAACAGGTTCCACAGATGCCTTCACGGCAGTCATGATCAAATGCGATCGGATCTTCACCTTTAAGGATCAGGTCTTCATTGACGACATCAAGCATTTCCAGAAATGACATGTGTGTTGAAACATCTTTGGCTTCGTATTGTACGAGCTTGCCTTTATCGTTGGCGTTTTTCTGACGCCAGACATAGAGAGTAAGGTTCATTACTTATAACTCCTTGTCGCCAATTCTACAAATTCAAATTCCAATTCTTCTTTATGCATTTCCGGTTTGACACCATCACCTTTAAATTCCCAGGCAGAGACATGAGCATATTTTTTATCATTGCGGACTGCTTCGCCTTCTTTGGATTGATGTTCTTCACGGAAATGCGCTCCGCAGGATTCATCACGAGTGAGAGCATCCCAGCACATCATCTCAGCAAATTCAAAGAAATCAGCAACCCGTCCTGCTTTTTCAAGGGATTGATTCAGCTCGTCATTTTCACCGAGAACTTTTACATTCTTCCAGAATTCTTCTTTAAGCTCAGGGATTTTTGCGATTGCTTCTTTTAAACCAGCATCGTTGCGGGCCATTCCGCATTTTTCCCACATGATATTGCCAAGTTCTTTATGGAATGAATCAACAGTCCGATGACCATTTACAGAAAGCAGTTTTTGCATTTTATCATCAATGACTTTCTCAGCATCTTTGAATTCCTGAGTTTCTGTTGATGGTTGACCTGCTCCTACGCGAGCAAAATAATTAGCAATTGTATAGGGAATGACAAAATAACCATCAGCTAATCCCTGCATCAAGGCACTCGCACCAAGGCGGTTGGCACCGTGATCAGAGAAGTTGGCTTCACCGAGAACAAACAGTCCTGGGATATTGCTTTCCAGATTATAATCGACCCATAAGCCGCCCATTGTATAATGCGAAGCAGGGTAGATGCGCATGGGAACTTTGTAAGGATTTTCACCAGTGATCTTTTCATACATGTGGAAGAGGTTGCCATATTTATCACGGATGGTATCTTCACCGAGTCGTTTGATAGCATCAGCAAAATCGAGATAAACCCCTAAGCCGGATTCACCAATTCCCCGACCATCATCACAGGCTTCCTTGGCGCTTCGGGAGGAAATATCACGGGGAGCAAGATTGCCAAAGGATGGATATTTTCTTTCCAGATAATAATCGCGATCATTTTCAGGAATCAAACCAGCTTCACGTTTTTCATCATTTCCTTTGGGAACCCAGATACGGCCATCATTGCGAAGAGATTCCGACATCAGAGTCAATTTGGATTGATAATCTCCACTGACAGGAATACAGGTCGGATGAATCTGAGTATAGCATGGATTGGCAAATAGGGCTCCTTTGCGGTAGGCCCGCCATGTAGCTGTTACATTGCATCCTTTGGCGTTTGTAGAAAGATAAAAGACATTGCCATATCCACCGGTTGCTAAAACTACAGCATCAGCAGAATGAGAACTGATTTTACCGGTAACCATATCACGAACAACGATTCCTTTGGCGTGTCCATCGACCAATACCAGATCAAGCATTTCAGTACGGGGAAACATTTTAACCTGGCCAGTACCAATTTGTCTCGATAGGGCAGAGTAGGCTCCGAGTAAAAGCTGTTGTCCTGTCTGACCGCGAGCATAAAATGTTCGTGATACCTGTGCACCACCAAATGATCTATTTGATAAATGACCACCATATTCTCTTGCAAAGGGAACGCCCTGAGCAACGCACTGATCAATTATATTCTCACTCACCTGCGCCAGTCGATAGGTGTTAGCTTCACGAGAGCGGAAATCGCCCCCTTTGATAGTATCGTAGAATAGTCGATAAACTGAGTCACCGTCATTCTGATAATTCTTGGCTGCATTGATTCCACCCTGAGCAGCAATACTGTGCGCTCTTCGGGGGCTGTCCTGATAGCAGAAGCAGCTTACATTATAACCCAGTTCGCCAAATGAGGCCGCGGCTGCTCCACCAGCTAATCCTGATCCAACGACAATAACATTATATTTTCTTTTGTTGGCTGGGTTGATCAGCTTCATGTCAAATTTGTGTTTGTCCCATTTTTCAGCCAGAGGACCGGATGGTATTTTTGAATCAAGTTTCATTTTAATGCACCCCTCCCGGCAATTTTATCAATCCGGTAAGAACTGCTACCGGTATTGATGAGTATCCGATAAATATCACTACAGCAACAATATACGCTACGTATTTAAACTTAAGCTCTAACTCCTTTTTGTTCCATCCCATAGTTTGGAAGAAACTTGTTACAGCGTGGCTCAGATGAAAAGCGAGGAAGAACATAGCTACAATATATACTGCCGAGATTAGATAATTTTGAAAACCAAGCACTACCATAGAATAGACATCATGTCTACCAAGACTGTCATGGAGATTTGCAAATTCCGGATTTGTAGATATAAAAGTGAAATGCAATAGATGATATATTACATAGATAAGTATCCCTAATCCAGTCCAGATCATGGTTCTTGAAGTCAGGGAAGCCTGAATAGTATTCTTAAATTTGTAATCAACCGGACGGGATGCTTTGTTATGGAGATATAACATAATTCCGGTATAGATATGAAATACAACAATTGTCAGAATACTTATCCTTATCAAAAGGGTTATGTAACCAAGGTCTTTAAGAGCCTGGGCATAAGTATTCAACTGATTTTGACCCATGAATATTTGAAGGTTACCAATCAAATGCCCTAATACAAAGCCTATCAGACATAGCCCGGTAACAGCCATTAATAACTTACGGCCTATCGAAGAAGTTTTGTAGGCGCGTTGTTCATGGGATTTAGATACGACAGGTATTTTTAAATTTGCCATTATCCTTTCCTTTCATTGGAACAGAATAAAGATAATAAATTATTATTCGTCAAATAAAATAATTTAATCAATAGCACATTGTCCCAATGAAAGACGTTGCCATTTAAAGCTTTACTCGAATGTATGTGTTTACGGGATGGATTTTGTCACATTAAAAGATTCATAATAATCCATTTGACAATTATATAGGTCAAACCTATTATGCTGAATCGAATTACCGATAAGGATGTATAAAGTTTAATGTTAACTTATAAATTTCAGGAGAAACTTATGTACAATCTTAAGTTACTTATTGTAACGGCATTTGTATTATTGGTTTTTACAGTTTGTGCGATGGCCGGTTCGGTCAGCATGAAAATTTCCGGACCCGGAGCAGTAAACGATTCGACTATTCAGGCTGGCAAAGAGGTCTCATTAGATATCTATGTTTCCAATGATTCCATGTATACCGGATTTTCATTTGGTTTTACATTTGAATCACCTGATATCAAGAAAATTATCCATGTAAGCGACAGTCTCCCGAGCCTAAATGAAAATGGAGATATTAAAGGTCATAACGGTTGGGAAGATCGATCAACATGGAATTTTGGCGGTGTTTATGCCGTTGAAAAAGACTGGGATGGCGTCATGCCCGAACTTCTTGGATTTGGTGGACTCAGTATTCAACAGGAATACAAACCTCATGATATAATGAAAGTTATTTCTGCAAATATGGTATTCACCGAAGCTGGAACAATATCAATTGATTCTGCATTTTATCCCCCCGGTGGTGGTTGGATGTTTGCCAACCCGTCAGAAAATGGCACTCATTTACCTAAATGGGGCGGCCCGTATACTTTTAAAGTAGTCAAATAGAAATATTTATATTGATAGAAAAACCCGCTGATTTCAGCGGGTTTTTTTTATGGGCATTGTTGACTATTTAAGAATTATTTATAATATTCTAAACTTACAATAAGATCACATTTAGGAATGTAATGAGATTTGCTAAATATTTACTGCCTCAAATTATATTTATAATACTTTTACCCAATTTAGTTTTTAGTAATGTCCAGCCGCTTAATGTTACTTTGTCATCTCAATATCAATCTACTCCGGGAGGTTTCACATACATTGATTTAATCATAGATCAGAGCTCACCAGAAGAATCTATTGATATTGATGGAATGCAATTGATGCTTGCTTATGATACTTCCAAGTTGACTATCAGGGATGTTCATTCTTCGTTATTAACAGACTCCTGCAACTGGAAGGTCTTAACATTGGTAATCTACTCAGATAATGAGCCTTTTGAGTATTTGTGGATTGAGGCTCTCACTGAGATTGATAGCGATTGTTTTAAATCTGGCGATGTAATTCTAACACTTGAGTTCCAGGTATCTGATGATATTTCATTAGGTGGCGATTCTACTTCGGTTGATTTCATATGGCTCTCTTGTGAAGATAACCGTTTTTGGTCTAATCAAAACGATACGATTTTGATTTCAAATAATATTTTTAATTCTGAAAGCGTGAACATTGCCGACGAGACTCAAAGCTTCCCATCAGAAACCGGACCTAATACAGATTGTCATATTGATCCGCCGTTAATTGATACAACGATTGTTAAAGAAATTGATTTTTATTCTACCAAAGTAATTTTTCAATTAACTACTGATATATCAGAATCAATTGAAGGTACACCTGGGAACTATCATCTGAGCCAAAACTATCCCAATCCCTTTAATCCAACAACTAATATAGATTTTTATTTACCAATAAAGACCCGCTGGGAATTGGAAATCATAAATATTACAGGACAGCAAATAAGAAAGTATGATGGAGAAAATACTGGCAGGGTTTCAATAAACTGGGATGGGGAAAATAACAACCAACTCCCGGTTGCCAGTGGAATTTATTTCTATAAAATTACTACTCAAAATTATTCAAAAACAAAAAAAATGATTCTGCTCAAATAATCAAAGTTCTTTCCTAACCATGATAAAATACATTTATTACTATATGAGACATTTTGTAATATTATTACTTCTGATATTCTGTGTTGCATTTTCGACTATAATGGGTGACACAACACAGATAGATTCGGTAATTATTTCCGAAGACAATCTCAAAACTGCAGACCCGGAAATTACAATCAAAATTGAGAGAATGTATATTAATAACATGGAGCTTTATGATACTCTTTATGTTGATATAAAATCTGATGGAACACCTATTGCTGGTTTTGATTTTAAAATTGGGATAGATAATCATTTGTTGGATATTATTGAAGTTCTTCCCGGGGAGATTTATGATTCCTGCCAGTGGGAATATTTTAATGCTCATCAGGTAAATAATTATGGCAAGGAAGACAGTCCGGCTATGCTTTGGCAGATTGTGGCTCTTGCTGAAGTTGTCCCTGATACTGTCAAGCCGTTATGTTTTGGGTTTGAACGTGAAGCCTCTCTAATAAAAATTGTACTGTCAAATGCTCATGTACTGGAAACTCCTGATACAACTATTCCCATATTTTTCTACTGGGAGGATTGTACTGATAATACTTTATCTGGAAAGACAGGTACAATTCTGATGATGTCAAAGCTTGTCAGGGATTATTTTGGAGTGCAGGACAAGGATGAGACTGCAATTTTTCCAAATCAAACAGGAGCACCTCATCAGTGCATAGATCAGAGTGCACTTAATAAGCCATATAGATGGATAGAATTTCATAACGGGGGAGTGGAATTTGAATTTAAGATTGACCTGAACCCATCTGATACAACCACTGCTGATTCTCTTTAATCTTTAAAGATCCTTCCGATTACAGTTGACAAAACGGGGCATTCTCATAAATTGCGCCAATAAATAAATGTGGTGGCTTTGGTCATTTTAAGTGAGGTCATTAAGATATGAGACTGTACGAATTCGAAGGAAAACAGCTCTTTCAAAAATTCAAGATTCCGATTCCTGATGGAAAAATTGCAACATCTTCTGATGAAGTCCATTCCATTGTCAGCGAAATTGATGGATCGGTTGCAATAAAGAGCCAGGTTCTTACTGGCGGAAGAGGAAAAGCCGGGGGAATTAAAATTGTCAGTGGAGCCAATGAAGCCCGCACTACTGCTGATGAATTATTCAAGTTGAAAATCAAAGGCTTCCCGGTGGAAAAAGTTCTGATCGAACCGGCACTTGATATTAAGCAGGAATATTATCTCGGCGTTACAATCGACCGTGCCAAATATACTCTGGTAGTGATTGCCTCCGGCGAGGGTGGCGTTGATATTGAAGAGACAGCCGCTAATAATCCTAAAAAGATTATCAAAAAAGAACTTCGGATCGAACAGGATCTTTATGGTTTTGATGCTATTGCTATCGCCAAGAAAATTGGCATCCCAGGCGATCTCTTAAAAAATGCTGCATCAATAATTATAAATCTCTATAACATGTTCAGAAAATATGATGCCAAATTAGTGGAAATCAATCCTCTCGTATTAACCGCTGATAACCAATTGATTGCTGCTGACAGTCGTGTTTCTCTTGATGATGATGCGGTATTCCGTCATCCTGAATTAAAAGAACTTGGAATCGAAATGCGTCATGAAGAAGGGGAGATGTCTCCTCGTGAGCAAAAGGCAACTGAATGGGGAATCCCGTATCTTGATCTTGACGGCAACATAGGTATGTTCCCCGGTGGTGCCGGATTTGGAATTATGGGAAATGATTTTATCCATCACTATGGTGGCAAGCCGGCCAACTTTATGGACTCCGGCGGCGGCCCCAGCCCGGAGAGAATCGCCAAAATGCTGGTGCTTCTTGATGAAAATCCTGCTGTTAAAGTTATCTTTGGAGCAAGATTTGGTGGGATCAGTCGTTGTGATGATTTTGCCAAAGGGGTTATTATGTTTCTCAAAGATCATGGTCTTTCCAAGCCGATGGTTATGCGGATGACTGGTAATATGTGGCAGGAAGGTGTCCGAATGTTTGATGAAGCCAAACAGGCAGAGCCAGAGTTATTTAAGTTAATTGAAGCTCATGGCATAGAGACCCCAATCGAAGAAATTTCCAAAAAAGCAGTTGAACTGGCTGCTCAAGCGGAAGGGGGTAAATAATGTCTATTCTCGTTACAAAAAATAGCAATATCATGGTGCAGGGAATTACCGGAGGTGCCGGGAAATTTCATACGGAACGGATGCTTGAATATGGCACCAATATTATCGGCGGCGTCACTCCCGGTAAAGGGGGACAAAAAGTAATGAACAAGCCGGTTTTTGATACGGTCGAGGAATGCGTTCAAAATACCGGAGCTGATGTCTCAATAATTTTTCTCCCGGCTCGGTTTGTTAAAGAAGCCGCTATCGAAGCTATCAGATCTGGGATTAAATTCCTGGTAGTAGTTCCTGAGCATATTCCTATCCATGACATGCTGCATGTCCGCAAAGAAGCTGTTGAACATGGAACTACGGTTATCGGTGGAAATACGGCCGGTGTGATAAGTCCTGGTGAAGCCAATCTGGGTATTATGCCGGATATTGCTTTTAAACCCGGAAGAGTAGGCACTGTTTCACGTTCAGGTTCGATTACTTATTATGTTGCTGATACACTTACTCGTTCCGGTTATGGCGAAACGACCTGTGTTGGTCTGGGTGGTGATCCGGTTTTGGGTTCCACATTTGATGAAATTCTCCTCAAATTCGATGAAGATTCTGCGACCAAAGCAGTCGTCATGTGTGGTGAAATCGGTGGTGTTTATGAAGAAAAAGCCTGCTCGGCTATCAAAACTATGAAGACTCCGGTTCTAGCAATGATAGGTGGCATTTACGCCCCTCCCGGAAAACGGATGGGTCATGCCGGTGCTATCGTTGAAGGAAAAATGGGAACCGCCAAAGAGAAGCTGGAGATGTTAGCCGATCATGGTGCTCATCCCTGTAAAACTTTCAACGACATCCCTGTTATATTGAATAAACTGGGAGTTTGATTTTTTAAAATAGAATTACAATTTTGATTTGTATTTAAAAGGGCGGTTTAACCGCCCTTTTTTAATGTTAATGTGGAAGACAGGTGTGTAGCCATACTATTTATGGCGGGTTTGTACGCTAAAAGAATACAGTGTTTTTCAACATCTCACAGGGGTTGTCCCTACACCTCCATTTTGGACTTGTAATTTTGATCCAAATTTACCATATTAGAGAATGCAAGAAGACAAGTTGTTAACCCCAATTGAAACTGAATTAGCTAAAAGCATAATTTCCCAAAAATGCCCTGAGATTGAGATACAGGATTTTAAATATCACGGGGGCGGAGATCACTCGGTTTTTGAAGTAAACAATGAATTTGTCTTCCGATTCCCAAAAGTCGATCCGGGAGACAGTAAAAGAATCCCCGGATTTGAGGATTATCTTTTTAATCTTATTCGATCAGACCTGTCACCTCATGAAATCCCTGAAAAAGTATTTACTATTGAGACAGAAGAATTCAAAATCCCCGGTCCCGTTTATGGATATAAAAAACTACATGGTCAGCAGGTCTCTAAACTTCGGTGTAAACCAGAAAATAAAATGGCAGATTTGATAAGTGATTTTTTATCGAAACTGCATTCAATTGATATAAAAAAACTCCAGAGCATCGGCATTAAAACAACCGATTGGAAATCAATTGTCCTGTGGCATAGAGAGAATTATAAATATATCAAAGATAATATTTTCCCGTTGTTAAAAGATGATGAGAAAGAATGGCTGACCGAAGTTTTTGATTCATTCCTCAAAAAAGCAACCAGAATGAACCCTCCCTTGACATTTACGCATTGTGATCTTGATCCAACAAATGTACTCATTCAAGGTGAATGTGATCATCTTCAGGTACTCGATTTTGATGAAGTCAAAATTTATGATCCGGCTGCTGATTTTTGCATGTGGTGGGGAGTTTTTGGGTCAGGGTTGATCGAAGAGATCGTCCGCTCTTACACTATTTCAATTGGACCCGGCTTTATGCAGAGAATTCGTTTTTATTATAATAGAATTCCGGTTATTTACTTTGAAATCGGTTTAAAAACCGATAATAAAAAGTTTATAAAGTACGGGCGTGAATTACTTTCCAAAAGAATGCAACCTTAACCGGCATAGCCGGTCTTATTAAGTAAATAGATTTATATATATCTGAAACTCATAACAAATATGTTCGTATGCATAGTTATGAGATTCAAATGGAGGATAAACAGATGAGAAAAGTAGTTATAGCGATTGTATTATTTGCATTTATGGTATCACCAGTAATTGCCGGTAAATATCATGATGATGATCATGGTGATCGTCATATTTCGATTTCAAGTCTTAAAGAATGGCATATTAATGATGTCGATTTTGAAATTGATGATGGTTCTCTTTACATTTCCAATGAAGATCCACTTTATGAAAGTATTGAAATCAATGAAAAGTATGAGCTTTTTGTAAATGATGAGAGAGTTGAACTCGATAAGGAACAACAAGAATTGGTCACCGCTTATTATGATCTCACTATGGCAATTGTTCATCGCGCTAAAGAAGTCGGTTGGGAAGGGGTCAAGATTGGTCTTGAAGGTGCACAACTTGCTCTTAAAGCTGTCGGGGGTGTAGTCAAGATGCTTTTCACATCTTATGATGAAGATGACCTTGAAAGAGAAATGGATCGTGAAGCAGAAAAGATCGAAAATAAAGCTGAAAGATTAGAAGAAAAAGCAGAAGATATAGAAAGATGGGCCGAGGATCTTGAGATAGTAGCTGAACAGATGGTTGAATTTATTCCTGAAATTGAAGAACTCGGCTGGTTTTATCAATGATATTTTGAAATTAATTTATGCATTTAAAGGGTAGTAATTTTACTACCCTTTTTTTATTAATCCCAATATATTACTATTATGGATTTTATAGTAAACAATGACAGCTTCATCGTCATCATTGTTTTATTAGCTGCGATATTTATTTTCTGTGGCTTAGTTATCAAACGTTTCTGGATTGATAAAAGATGGTTTAATGATACCAGCAGTTTTATTGGCAGGCATGTGTATACTCAGTTTCAGAATCAGGACAGCAAAGAATCTATTGAGCATGTAATGTTTGTTACAGAAGATGAACGTAATGAAGATGACAAGGGAGAAGGCGGGGAGAAATCATAATTTATATTAAAATATCTAACTATGATTATTAAAAAAGCACGGTAATTAAACCGTGCTTTCTTTATTTAACAACTATTATCAGCTTACACCAGCTTTATCGCGAGGTTTTGAGGGAGGGCCTGTCATTGGTGAAGAACTGGGACTTGAATATGTTTGGGTACTTCCAAAGGCTAACACAAACATTGCTACAAAATTAATAAAAGGAATCAGTGCCAGAAATCCCCATACAGGTGATTGGCCTATTTTTTTGGCAGCATTCATCCAGAGCGAGAAAAAACAAAAGATATTTACTACCGGTATAAATAGAAAGAGAAACCAATGCATTGGTTTCTCTGCCATCTTGATTAATAATACTGTGTTGAGAATGGGAACAAATGCCCACCAGGCAGAGTCACATTGGGATGATTTCTGAGCCATTTTATAATGCATAAATGCAAAATAGAAATAGATAGCAAAAATTACAAACCATCCAAAAGTTCCAAGAACCGCACCGCCCGGATCATAACTTTCGGCATTGTTAAAATTTTCATACATAGGAAAACCTCCTCAGGTTAATTACCGGGGATGATCCCGGTTTTAAAAATAAAAAGGATTTCCTCTATTATCGACTCTATATTTGAGTATCTTTATTATAAGCTGAATGATTGGTTATTAAATAATAGAGTAATTAAGTACAAAATAACCTTTATAGTCTTGATGTTTGGATATTATTATAATAAATTGTCAAAAACTTGAACACTATATATCAATATAATGAGTAATAATTATGCGGAAATCTAAAAAACAAAGTACAGATAAAGAGAGAATTTTAGAAATATTTGCAATGGCTGAAGTTGGGTATTTGGGAATAATAATACCCGATGGCTACCCCAGAGTTGTGCCTGTCAATTTTTGGAATGAAGATGAGACTATTTATTTTCATGGTGCTTTGACAGGTGAAAAATATATAGCTATAAAAGAATCCCCTAAAGTGACATTCAATGTAAATATTGCCCACTCTGTTATTCCTTCATATTGGATCTCTGATGATCCTTCGCATGGAGCGACTGAGTATTACGAATCAATCCAAATTAATGGCATTTGTTCAATAGAAAATGATATTAATATAAGAGCATTAGTGCTACAGGGATTAATGGAAAAATATCAACCTGAAGGAAAATTCCTCAGAGTAACGCCTGATGAAAAAGCTTATGAGAAAGCATTCAAGATGACAGGGATTTTCAAAGTTGTTCCTGACAAAGTAGATTTCAAAGTCAGTCTGGGACAAACAAACTCAAATGAAGTTCAAAAGAAAGTCGTGGATCATTTAAGAGAAAGAAATACCAAAAGGGATCAAGCCACGTTAGATGCTATCCGCAGAATGATTAAATAATTTATTTATATACTTGGGGCAGATGAGGACATCAGCTACCCAAATATTTTTATTATCAGCTCCCAATAAATGGGAGCCGATAACAAATTTTTACTCTTACGGTACCAGATAGTCAGGCGAACGGGGGAGTTCTATTGCACTTTTAATACTCATATTGTTTTCTCTGGTTGCCAGCACCGATTGAACTACTCGTTCAAATCCTATTCCGCATCCCGAAGATTGTCCCTGTCCCTGTTTAAGGACATCAAAATACCATTCAAACTGCTCTGGATCTACACCGCTGTCAACAATGTGGTTATACATATATGATTCCATAAATTGTTTTTTACACAAATCGGAAGAACCTTCACGCACAGCTCCACCAACAGCTTCGCCGACATCAGGAAGCAAAAGATCACAACAAAGAGTCTCTTCGCCATCTCTTTTCATGGAGAAGAATTTGATAACGCCGCCCTGTTTAGGTCTGGGATCGGCCGGGTAATGGGTTACAAATGTTGGCAGATGATTTAGTATATTACACAAAGCATGTTCTTCCACACTTCCGAAATCATCTCCATAACCGACACTGAATCCATTTTTATTCAAAAGATCAACGGCATCGGCATATTTGATTCTGTTGAATGGAAGAGTAACATAGCTTTCCAGAATTTGGTTGGACATCATCAGGTTTGCTGTTGAATACATTGATTTTAACAACCCTTCGACCAGATTCATCAGTCCATCCAATTCAAAATCCCGACCTTCGAATTCGATAAGTGTGAATTCGCAAAGGTGACGATTGGTTACTTTCTTTTCCTGTCGAAATGAAGGACCAACTGTATAAACGCGATTGTGGGCATGAGTAAAGGCTTCCAGATATAACTGCCCTGTTTGCCGCAGAAACATACTGTGCTTGTTACCCATCTCATTAAACATTGTCACCGGAATTGCATTAGGAAACCATTCACATGACCCGGTTGCACCAGTGATATGGGGAACACAAATCTCCAAAAAGGAATTTTGCTCAAACCATTTTCTGGCGTTTCCAAGAAGTTTAGAACGAAGCATTGTTGTTTCTGACAGAGACCCCTTCATAACATCGAAGTGACGCATCACTACCTCCTGTAAATTGATTATAAAAAAAAGCCACCCAAATTAATGGGTGGCTATTAATTGCCAATGCGGGAGAAACGGCTACAGTGCCGGAGTATCTAAACACTCTGGCACCTCATTGAGGAGAGACCTGATTTCAGGTCAATGAGCAATATTAGTTTATTTTTTGATCCAATAATTATGGGCATAACTCTTCCTCGTACGGAAACTTCGTAATTTGCCTATGCGCAACGTTGACGAATTTGTCCGCTTACTCCGTTATTCTTAATCTTGTACCTTAAAATTAAACAGTAATTAATTGTTTAATATTTGTCAAGTTTAAATCTTTAAAAAAGTGAAAATAATGTACAAAGTAGCTCAAATAAATCCATAATTATTCAAGAACTCAATTGATTTACGGGTCTCTTCAAGGGTAGTTTCCAATGCCCAGATAGCATTTGGAGCATATACGTTTAGCGATTCACAAACTTTTATAGTTGGTATTGTTCCATTTTCAAGCCCAAGATGCTCATCTTTTTCACCATAATTATTGTGGAGATGGACATACCCGATTTTATCTCTTAGGTTTTTTATCCACTCCATTGCAGGCATATCTGAACAACAATTGGTATGTCCGATATCAAGGCAAATATCAAAGTTTGGTCTGTTTACTCTTTCAACTACTTCAGCCATAATTTTGTGATCATTTTCAAGATGGTTTTCAATATGATAATTGAATTGATTCTCTTTGTTATCCAGAAAGTCTAACCAAAATTTGACTGATCTTTTGATCCATTGCTCTGGTGGGCTAGTTTTGGGAGTATAGCAATGATGAAGAACAACATGTTTTACTCCAAGTTTAACAGCAACATCATATGCCAGATCAAACCGATTCCGGGAAACACCACGAACCATAGGATCAAAACTTCCCGGGCACAAATCTCCAAAAGGACCGTGCATGGATACTTTCTCAATTCCATTTGCAATCTCAAGATGTTTTTCAATTGCATCGGGATCTCTGTTGATTAATTCCGGATCATAGAAGGCTTGAATCTCAATACCTAACTCATATTCCTTACAAAGTGGAACAAAGTCCCCAATCCGGGCATCATCACAAATTATTAATTGCTTCATAAATTCCCTTAATTTAATTCTGAATAAGTATTATAGAAAAATGTAGCATAATTTGTAAATGTTTATATTTTATCAGGAATAGAAATTTTAATAATGATGGATATAAATGGATAACAAAGTTGAAATACTGGCACGGGTTTACAGAGGAAAAGCAGTCGAAGCAATTCACTATGGTGCAATTGCGGTTGTAAATGCCAAAGGTGAGTTAACCCACTATCTGGGTGATCCCTATGAACCTTTTATGACTCGATCATCGATAAAACCATTTCAACTAATGCCCCTTTTCATCTCTGGTGCAGCAGATCATTATAAATTTACACCAAAACAATTAGCCATTATGTGCGGCTCTCATGTAGGTTCTGATGAGCATTATGATGTTGTCAAAAGTAATCTCGAAAAAGCTGGAAACAGTCCAGAATATTTAAAATGCGGTTGTCACTGGCCTCTGGGGATGATGATTGAACAAAACTATCCACTCAATGGTGAAGATAAAGACTCTGTTCGGCACAATTGTTCTGGTAAACATTCCGGTTTCTTAGCCCTGGCAAAATATCTGGATGATGATATTGGTGAGTATCTCAACCCGGACAGCAAAACCCAAAACCTAATCAAAGCGACCTTGTCACAGTTTTGTGAATATGATTTTGATAAAATGCATTATGGGGTGGATGGCTGTAGTGCCCCGAACTATCCATTGCCATTATATAATTTAGCTCTGGGATTTAAGAAAATCATGAATGGCGATGCTACTGGAAAAGTTAGCAATGCTATATTAGATAAGATAAAAGAAGCAATGACAACTCATCCTGAAATGGTTTCAGGCGAAAAGCGGGTTGATCTGGCTTTAGCTCGATCATTTAATGGGAAACTAATTTGTAAAGTCGGGGCTGAATCGGTTGAAGGGATTGCTTTTTCTGATCCACCTGTAGGAATTGCTGTAAAAGTACATGATGGTAACCAGAGAGCTTTAGCTGCAATTTGTCTTTCAATTTTCAAACAATTAGGTTATATTAAAGATATAAAGGATTTCCCGCTTTTGGAGAAATATGAAAAGCCGGAAGTGAGAAATGTTAGCGATATTTTAACCGGTTATATAATTCCGGAGTTTGAATTGAAAAAGGTTTAGTTAACTAATGAAATTCAATTTTAAAACATATCTGCATCTCGGACTCAGTTATCATCGCCGCTGTGTCAAAAGACACCCCTAAGTGGCGGATTCACCTCTATTGTTTCTTATTAATTTTAATCAAATAACTTTAAATATTTAGGAGAAAACCATGTCGAGGACTCGACAACCAATAGAACCTCACCGAATTAAAACGGTCGAGCCAATTAATCGTTTAAGCACTCATGAACGTGAGCAGAAAATTGTTCAGGCGAATTATAATATATTTAAAATAGATGCAGCTGATATTTATATAGATCTTTTAACTGATTCAGGGACAACGGCAATGTCGGCTCGCCAGTGGGGCGCACTCATGATGGGTGATGAATCATATGCCGGTGCAACTTCTTTCCGCAAATTTGAAAAAACAGTCAAAGAAATATTCAAAAAAGAATTTGTGGTTCCTTGCCATCAGGGTCGTTCAGCAGAAAATCTTATGTTCAGCACTGTAGTAGGAAATGGAAAGTATGTAGTCAATAATACTCATTTTGATACTACCAGAGGAAATACCCTGCATAAGGGTGGTCTTCCAGTAGACCTTCCATGTCCTGAAGCATCATCAGAAGAAGCTGTCCCATTCAAGGGGAATATGGATGTAGAAGCATTGGAAGATTTTATTATTACCCGCAAGGCTGAAAATATTGCGATGGTAATAATGACTGTAACTAATAACTCTATAGGCGGTCAGCCTGTTTCTATGGCAAATATTCATGAAACTTCTGATCTATGTAAAAAGCATGGAATTCTCTTTTTCTTTGATTGCGCCCGTTTTGCTGAAAATTGCTATTTCATCAAAAGAGATGAAGCCGGTTACAGCAACAAAACTATTCCTGAAATTGCATCCGAAATGTTTGCTTCCTGCGATGGCGTAATGATGTCAGCCAAAAAAGATGGTATGGCAAATATAGGCGGGTTTATTGCTCTCAATGATGAGAATCTGTTTGAACGAATTAAAGAGCTAATGATTATCGTTGAAGGATTCCCGACCTATGGCGGTTTAGCCGGCAGGGATCTTGAAGTTTTGGCTGTTGGTTTGAATGAAGTTATGGATTTTAATTATTTGGATTACAGAATCAGCCAGGTAGCTTATTTTGCAAAACGGATTAAAGAAGCTGGAATGCCGGTAATCGAACCGATAGGTGGACATGCTGTTTTTATTGATGCCGGAGCGTTGCTTCCTCATATTACACCTGCTCAATTTCCAGGACAGTCTCTCGCAGTAGAGTTCTACCGTGAAGGGGGAGTTCGGGTTGTTGAAATGGGTTCTCTTATGTTTGGTGGAATTGATCCCAATACTGGTGAAAAATTCACTGCCGTTAAAGAACTGGTAAGAATGGCTATGCCTCGCAGGGTATATACTAATACTCAATATGATTATGTAGCTGATGTTGCCAGTCGTATCGTCGATAAAAAAGACACCCTGGGTGGATATGAAATTACTAAAGAGCCTGCCTTCCTTAGGCATTTTACTTGTGATATGGCAACGGTTTCTAATAAAAAGGTAATTACCTAATTGAAATATAAAGTACACATATTCTTTTGTTTTCTTATGGCAGCTATCCTTTTGGCTTGCTCCTGTGGAGTTAAGTTTGAGACCGGCCAGACTCCTGATGAAGCCCAGGCATCATCGAAAGTAACAGCAAATGATATTAAGTCTGACTGGGCCAGACTTATTAATGCATCAAGTTCAAGGGATGTTGGATTTCATTTAAAAAATCATCTTGAAAATATCTCCGGTAGTTTTATTAAATATGGCTTCATGTTGGCAGAGAAATGGCGAGAAGGAAATGAAGGACGCGGGGAAGAAATTCCTGTTAGTGAAATGCGAACAGTAATTGAGAACTGGATTACCAATGACAAGCTGATTTTAGATGCCTGGGAAGATAATATCGATTTTGCCCGTACAAGAATGATTGAAGATGGCTTTTATCCTTCAGAGACTATAAGCCTTTTTGATGACATGGTTGAGCAATTCAATGAGATTTACAATGTTATTTTATATCCAACAGGTGGGGTTGATAACTATGAAGACCAAATTTATAGTACAAAAGATGAGACCGAAAACCTGATTATGAAATTAGGGTTTGAATTAAAAAGATACTAAAATCACATATTAATTCATTTTATGAAATGAAATTCAACCTTTTCCATAAATTTTGCAATATTTATGGAATTATGATTATCAAAAGGCAACTTAATTGTGAATATATATAATGATGTGATTCAACAGATTAGCTGTAAATTACGTCAATAAGGTAAATAATTGGCCGGAAAATTGCGTACAAAAGCTTCTGTGATATTGCTTACTTGACATTTTTTACGGAACTTTTTATTATATAGCGATTTATACAAGATGGAGGAAAGAATATAGAGTAATCGGTTAACGTGGTTTTAGTGATTTTTAAATTTATTATTTGGTAGAAAGATACTAAGGCTTTAGACCGTGTTCTATATTTGTTCCGGTTTAAGAGCCGGGTAGAAAACCTGGTTTCTTATGATTAAAATTTTGTGTAGATCTTTTTTCTTTTTATCCCTTTTTCTATTATTGGGCTTGTCGGCCCATAGCTCTGGATTAAATATCCTTGAGTCTTCTGATTCTTATTTCCATTTTACACAATCAACAGACATTTCAAAGTTAAAGTATCAATTAGAATCTGATTCTTTGAAATCATATTTTCACGTTATCCATATTGGAATTCCATATGGGGCTTCTGTAAGACTAATTTCTTCAGCAGGAAAAAATCCTGTAAGTATTACAAATAATAAGTTAAAACAGGATAAACTCTCAACAACAGCTCACCCTTTAGTAGAAATATCAGATCCAAATAATATCAGAGGACGACAATTTGTTTCAGTCAGAATATACCCTATAGCAGGTTCTAAACTATTTAATGAAACAGAAGTAAAGATTAGCTTTGTAGACGGATTGAAATCAGATGGAGAGATACCTAATGATCCGGGATTTGAAAAGATTTTCAGATCATTATTATCAAACTATGAGCAGTTTTCTTCATGGCCCATCCCTGAGAAACCAGTCTCAAAACTTGCAACATCAACATCCCCATTTGCTGATGGAGGGGATTGGTATAAAATAGAAATCACAGAAACCGGATTGACTAAAATTACCGGAGATCTTTTGCAAAGCGTAGGTATTTCTCTTACCAATTTAGACAGTGATGATATTCATATTTATAATGGCGGTGGTAACCAATTACCATTTGATAATAGTACTGTTCGACCTACTTTTGAAGAGATAGCTATCCTGGTTAATGATGGGGGAGATGGTATTTTTAATAGTTCCGATAATCTGTTCTTTTATGGTGAGGTTGTGAATCGGTGGATATATGATGTAGGTATTACCTTCTATAATAAAAATGTATATACAGATAAAAATATATACTGGCTAAATATTAAAAATTCCCCCGGTTTAAGAATGGGATCAGTTGAAGGCAATATTACATTAGGATTTGACACAACTATCACTGAATTTCGTAGAAATATTCATCTTGAGCAGGACAATCTATTGCTACAACAAAAGAATGGCAGAACCCTTGATTATTATACCTGGTACTGGTCCAATGAAGATTTCCTTGAGCTTTTTGTCCCAACCCCAGGAGTAATTGCAGGTGATGATGCCAGAGTCTACCTTGATGGCAGAACATACTATCCATACATGCAGCTTTATGTAAACGATATAATTACTGAAGATACATGTAATAAATTTAATTGTCGTTATGGAGTGTCATGGCTTCAGGATGGTTTAAATAATTTTAAGATTTCACTCAACGAAGGTTTTGATGCCCTGCCTTATTTCAATTATCTTGAAGTATTTTATAACAGCAGATTATTGCCAAGTAATAACTTGCTTGATCTGCATTTAGAACCTTTTGATGGCAACGGGGAACTAAAGATAATTAATAACTTTTCATCAGATCCATTTATCTTTGATATAAAAAATTCTTTCGAACCAAAAATTGTTTCAGGTGCATCTGTAACAGGAGGGGAGATTACATTTATATCAACTGGACAATTAACTGATATAAGAAGGTATTATATCTGTCAATTATCAACTGCAACTGCTCCGCATTCGTTAGAGTTGGATGAAACTTATGATATTATTTCAAATCCTCAACAGACAGATCTTCTGGTTGTGACCGATCGAAGATTGAAAAATGCTCTTAATGAATATATGGAATACCGTGAAGCTCAGGGTTATTCAATTTCTGTAGTAACTGTTGAAGATATCTTTGATAATTTCTCGTTTGGTCTTTATGATCCTACGGCTATTAGAGATTTTTTGAAATTTGCATATGAATCATATCCGTCACCTTCTCCGATGGGAGTGCTCTTGGTTGGGGATGGCAACTATGATTATCTTGATATACTTGAATCCGGAGTAGAGAACCGGGTTCCGCCATATGTGAATCCATTTGATCGTTCTGTTTCTGATGACAATTATATTTATTTTGGTGATTATGGCATCCTGGATAGTGATACCAGTTATCAGACTGACAATTTTGGTTATGATATGTTTACTTCACGATGGCCGGTACGCTCATCAGGTGAAATTAATATTATAGTCGATAAAATAAAACAATATGAAGCATCTTCCAATGTCGGTTTTTGGAAAAACAAAATTACTCTGGTTGCTGATGATGAGTACGGTCAATATGACGGTGAGACATTTCACACTACTCAGACAGAAGAATTAGAGATTGATCATATTCCTCGTCATTTCCACCGCAATAAAATCTATCTCTGGGATTACCCCTTTGTAAACCAGTATAAACCTGCTGTTAACGTTGATATTGTCAGAGCAATTAATGAAGGAACCCTGATCATAAATTACGCCGGTCATGGAAGTCCCGATCTATGGGCACATGAGCATGTATTTACCAGGTATGATGATGTCCCGAGATTGAATAACAATGATAAATTAACACTGTTTTTTGCCGCATCATGTGCCATAGGCTTGTTCGATGCACCTGAAAGGGATGCTCTTGCCGAAGAACTGCTGGTTCACCCAAATGGCGGTGCAATTGGAGTAGTTTCAGCAACCAGATTGGTTTGGTCCGGTGATAATGCTCAATTCAACCAGGAAACATACGATATTTTATTAATTGATGATTCCTTATCAATTGCAGAAGCGGTCTATTTGGCTAAAATTAAGAGACAATATAAGATTGCTGGGATACCTTCTCCGGAGTCAAATGATAGAGCCTATCTGTTTTTTGGCGATCCTTTATTGAAGCTGGGAATGCCAAAACTTGACATGGAGCTTACAGAATATCCTGACAGCCTCATGGCTCTGGAAAGAACAAAAATTATCGGATATGTTTTGGATGAATCGGGTAGTCCATACATTGCTGATGGTAAGTTAGTGATAAATATCTATGATGCTCAACATATGAAAACCTATAAAAATGTTGATTATAATTTAAGCGGTTCTGCAATTTACAGAGGAACTGCTACGATAACAGATGGATCATTTGAATTTGATTTTATTGCTCCTCTTGATGTCAGCTATGGCGGGGAAGGGGCACAAATATATTTATATGCTGAATTTAATGAGATTGATGCTATCTCCCTGATTGATTCCTTAAATATATCCAATATAGCATCTCCAACTACAGATTCAATTGGCCCGGAAATAGCTTATAGTTTTACCGGCTTAGGTGATTTTCAGAGTGGTGATTATGTTCCCAAAGATGCTAAGCTTCAAATAATACTTACTGATTCTTCCGGAGTTAACTTATCCGGATCCCTGGGACATGGGATAACGATGGTTATTGACAACCAATCAGAAAATATGATAGATCTCACTAACAAATTTGAATATGATCCTGATAACTATAATCAGGGAAAACTGGAATACCAGATTAATAATCTTCAACCCGGAGATCATACTTTTAAATTAAAAGCCTGGGATAATGCAAATAATTATACGAGCGTAGAATTTAATGTTGTAGTTAGTGTTGAAAGAGGACTGGCAATTCTGGATTTGCTTAACTACCCAAACCCAATGAAGGAAAATACGCGATTTAGCTACAGCCTCACGCAGAGGGTGGAAAATTTTTCCCTCAATATTTATACACTTTCTGGAAGAAAAGTTAAAACTTTTGAAAGATACCCGGCAGAAGCTGGATATTTTGACGATATAATGTGGTATGGAGATGACTTTCATGGCGACCAGGTTGCCACTGGAGTCTATCTGTACAAAGCAATGGCTACCCCAATTTCCGGGGGAGATGCTGTTGAAGTTTTTGGAAAAATAGTTGTTATTAATTAATATTCAGGAGAATTTATGCTCACGAGAACAATTTTTGGGTTAGTTATTGTAAGTTTCATAATAGTAACTCTGACCCCTGTTAGTCATGCTGTATCTGATGCTACTGTCCTTTTCTTGAGGATTGCCTCAGGTGCCCGAGCCGCTGGTATGGGGGAAGCATTTGTGGCTGTTGCTGATGATGCTACTGCTACACATTGGAATCCTGCAGGATTAGGGGCTTACCCTTTGGCTGATTCATGGAAAGATGCTCATGTACCCATAGAATACAGACCTCTTAGAGAAATTGCGGTCTTGAGGAAAGAAACAAATAATAATCTTCAGTCATATGAATTCTGGGCGTTATCTGAAAAAGGTTTAATCCGTTATGATAATTATAATTGGTATGAAGGAGAGATCTTTTCTCTGAGATCCAATGAAAAAGTTCAACATAAAGTTAGTGCCTTTTTTGGAATTGATGATGATGAATTACTTGCTCCTGTTGTTGCTAAAGTAGCTGAGTTTAATAGTGAAATGACTCTCCAGGAATTGAAAGATCTTCATACGAACGTTATGAGTGATGTTCCAAATGACTATTCCCGTTTTGATGAAATGAACGAGGCTTTTGATTCGCTTATCACCGTTTATAATGAATGCCGTATTAACTGGGAAAGAACAACAGAAATCATTGATAGATATCACGAAGGTATGAAAGACAGTGTTCTAACTGAAAGTGAATGCGAAAGAATTAACTTTGCTGTCCAACGGTCAAAATCTCGTTTTGTTCTCGAAGTAGTTACTATTCCTTTCGGTGCATTATTTGAAGGTGAATTTACAACAATAGCTTCCAATGAATTTAACCTGATGGTTGGAACAACCAAGGGCCTATATTATTATACCGGGTCAAGATGGCTTACTCTAAATGATATTGAAGGTCTTCCATCGACATCAATAACCTGTTTAGAGGCATATTCAGGTACATATTATATTGGTACTGAAAATGGTTTGACTACATACAGGCACGGCCGCTTTAAAGGTCTTGGTAATAATCAGAAAGAAAGCATTGTTGATTCTCTAAATAATGTCATTGGTGATACTGAAGCTGAAGTTAAAACAGAGTTAGTGAATTCCAGTGGTTTACCTGCTGGCTATGTTTCTGCTGTTGGCTCCAGCAATTCCAACAAAATTTGGGTCATGATTGATAATGCTCTTTATCGCTTTGATGGTGAAACCTGGACTAATTACTTTGAATATACAGTTGCTATCGATGAATCTTCTGAAAGTATTGCAGAAAAGTTTTCGATTTATGGATCTGATGAAGAGAAAGAGAACTTTCTTTCAAAAATGAATTCACTTAATACTCTTTCCAAGAATGAAGTGCCATCTGCAAGCCCTGCTGAAGCAGCAGTACCTAATGAAGAAGCTATTACTAATGACCCTGATTCTGAATCAAAAATAAAAGAGTTAACAGATAAAATTGAAGAAACTAAAACTATTGCTGACATGAGTAGACTCAATCCGGGTGATGTTATTAAAGTTCCTTATCTGGTTGGAATTAGAGGTAAAGTAACAAGCATTTATACTTATCTTAATGATATATGGCTTGGTACTGACAATGGTTTGATCCACTTTAATGGAAATTCATGGTCTCTTCCCGGATACAAAGAGTATGTTGTATCAGAAGGCATCACTCTTGATACTCTTCTGGCCGGGTATAACAGGCTGAAGCATAACCCTATGTTATCAGAGAATTATAAAAAATCATTAATAGCAATAAATGATCTCAAGGATGATAAAATAAATACCGGCGATACCATATTGATTTATAAGAACCCTACCGCTGCCAAAGTTAATTTTATTACAGGACAGTCAAATAGAGTTTATTTTGCTACGTCTGACGGTCTTCATATGTACGACGGTCAGAGTAAGAAGTTAAAGCCTGTTACTGAAAAAGGAATGAACAGGGCAAATTCTATCTATGTCAGGAACATCAGCGATCAGCTATGGATAGCCAGTGATGATCATATTGTATTCAGGGTTAATGGTAGGAATGAATTAACTTTGATGGTCTCGAAATGGCTGCCTGAGCTTGCCCCTGATATGTATTATGCATATGCATCCGGAACTTTCGATTTTAGAGGATGGGGTACTTTGGGCTTAAGCTTAACATACCTTACTTATGGTGAAGTTAAGTTAACTGGCGAAGGAAGCCCTGAGATTATAGGTACTGATGAACCTTATGAAATTTCAGCTAATGTATCTTTTGGTACACCTCTTACAAAATCACTTTCTGGTGGTGTTTCTGCTAAAATAATTTATTCACTTCTTTCATCAAAAGGTGAGCTGGGTGTTGATGGCAGAGATGCTGGTTTAGGAGAAGGAAGTACTTTTGGAATGGCTGTTGATCTAGGTCTTCTATATCGACTTAATCCGAAACTTAATCTTGGATTAGCAATTACCAATCTTGGTCCGGATCTGCAATATAGTCAGGAAGCCCAATCTGATCCTCTTCCTCGCAACCTTTCTCTTGGATTCTCTTATATGTTCCTGAATTCTGATTATAATCGTTTTCTTGTTACGGCTGAAGTAAATAAATCATTAGTTGATGTGGGTGATTTTAACGAAATGATATACAATTTAGGTGCTGAGTATGTATATGCTAATCTGATTGCTCCCCGGGTTGGTTACATACATGATAAAGCAGGAAATGTTAAAACACCAACTGTTGGTGTTGGATTATATATCATGAATAAACTAAGATTTGATTTTTCATATATACCAAGCGGGTCAAGTGAAGCTTTGGCAAACACCTTGCGTACTTCTTTGACAATTGTATATTGATTCCAAAATATTAAAATGTTAAACATAGGATGTTAACTTTGATATTAAGAACGCTGCTATCTATTTTATTGCTGATTGCTACTGTTTCAGCAGAAGATAAAGTCTATCCGATAATAAAAATCTCTCCCGATGATACCGGGGGAGATAATTTTGTTAAGCACCGTTGTTTGACACCAAATCCAGCGGAAACGATTATTCCCGGAATCAATCGTGATCGAGCATGGTCACTGCCTCAGAAAGCACTTGATGCAAATCAGGAAGTGACTCTTAAGGTGCTTGTGCTCAGGTATAATTTTCAGGTAGAAACTACCGATGATCCAAATACTACCGGTGACGGCCAAATGGATTTGTACGATCCCTTTGGTACTCCCGAAGATTCAGCCGCATATTATAATTCAATTGGACACTGGATAGATCCCCCTCCTCATGATTCAATCTATTTTGATGCCCATATGCAGGCCTTGAGTCGATACTGGGAGAATGTTTCAGATGGAAAAATCACTCTCGATTGGGATATATTTCCACCGGCCAAAGATTCATTATATACTTTGCCTGAACCAATGAATTATTATGGTAAATGCGATGGTGATTCAGTTGTAAATGGACTTGAGAGATATTTCATTGACTGTATTCTGTTAGCAGATGCAGAATCTCCTGAAATACAATTTGATGATTACCAGTCAATTATTTTGTTCCATGCCGGATCTGACAGGCAAAACGATATTGGTTTTCCAGAGACTTGCAGCGATCTTTTTACGGGTTATATCTTGTTTGGAGATTCAATCGCAGTGGATGATAATACTCATTATGTTCGTTCTGCATTGATGATGCCCGAAACGGCCAGCCAGGACAACCGTGCCACAGCTTTGAATGCTGTCATTGCTCATGAATTTGGCCATCAATTAGGAATGGTTGATCTTTACAGTACCAGAAGCTTTCTTACCCAGCTAGGTGATTTTGCACTGATGGATAACAACGGGTTTGGAACCGGGATTGATTTTGGCTTTGCTGTTGGGAGAGTTTTTGGAGCACTTCCGCTTTATCCATGTGCATGGTCAAGGGCTCATATTGGTTTTGTTGATGTTCATGATTTTAGGATGGGAACCGATATTAAAATTGCTGCTGCCGAGATGAAGACCGACAGTATTAAAGTTGCCCGCATTCCTATTAGTGAAAACGAATATTATTTGATTGAAAACAGGCTTGTTGAAGTTGACGGAATTGAGACAGGGATAAGAGCTGATGCACAAACCAGTGTTATCCAGGGACCGGTCGAAATTATCAGTGATGGTATGGGTGGCTTTAGTTTTGGTGATTACACATCTGAATATGATATTCTGATGCCCGGTTCCGGTCTGTTAATATTTCATGTTGATGAGAGTGTCGCAAGTTTGGATTGGGATGGGGACGGATTAAATAATTTTGATGATAATGATTTGCAATGGATTTCTGACCAGCGTTTTATAAAAATTGTAGAAGCAGATGGCTTGGTTAATTTTGGAGGATACTACCGTTCAGGGTTTGGACGTGCGGAAGATTTATATCGTGATGACCGCAATAATTCACTGACTCCCAATACAAATCCGGCCGCTATTGATAATACTGGAAACAATACTCACATTTATCTTACTGATATTAGCAGAGTGGCAGATACCTTTGGAGTAGATATCACAATTGATGACCGCTTTATCAGATTTGATCTTGAAACAGATAAGTTGGTTCCCGGATTTCCTGTTCGCGCTGGATACCCAGATTATGGGTTATCTCCGATTGTTGATGATTTAAACAAAGATGGTACTGATGAAATAATCTGTGCCTCAGGAAATATTGTATCCGTATTTACAACTCAGGGAGAAAACTATCTTCGTAAATTCTATAGTGATACTTTGGTGTCACCAATTTTTTATGATGTTGCTTTTTCCAGTATTGATACCGGAAGACAGCATGCTGTCCCTGTGTTTTTAAAGTTTAATGAGAATCAACCAGTTTTAGCTGGTCCTGTGACAGGTTATTTTGGAGATGATACAACCGGAGAAAAACTTGTTGCGGTTGGCATTCCAACCCCTGATGCCGCTACAGATGGACAGCTTCTGATATATAGGCCTGTTGATTACAATGATAACGGTCAGGCGCATTTTGTTACATTCTTTTTTACCGAAGGTACTCCTATTGCCTTGACTTTTGGTGATAAAATAAATGCTCTCACTGATTCCGGTATTGTTTACGAAAAGCTTACAGACGCATCCAATCAAAAAACAATTTTAGGCAGATTCTCCAATGAAGAATATCATGGCATCTGTAAGATTGGCGATGCGGTTATTCTTTTGGCAGGTGATCCTGATGTCACGACTGTTTATGCCTTAAGTAATGGCCAGGTTGATTCTTTAAGCATCTCTGGTAATTATCGTTATGGACCGGTTTCTGCAGATATGAATTGTGATGGAATATTTGAATTAGTTGCAATTACAGGTGATGGTGATATTGCCTTATTCTCGGTTGATTTAGCACCACTTAAAATCTCTATATATAAAACTTATGAATCGGGGAATGAAGTTACGGCTAATCCTGTTATTGCTGATATTGATGTCGATGGTTACCCTGATATAATTTTTGGAGGATCAAATCATATCTATGCCTACAATCGGGAAATGACATTGATAACTGATTTCCCAAAACAGATTGATGATCGTTCCTATACTAATAATACTATCGCAAGTCCTGTAGTTGCAGATATTGAAGATGGAGGAGAGGTTGAAATTATATTCCCAACCGATATTGGAAATATCTATTCAATCGGCGATGGCATTTCATACGGATTCCCCATGTCAGGCGGTGAGATAGGAGCTGGTCCTTCATTGGTATTATCTGACTCACTGGGTGGATATTTGGGATACCTTGGTGGCGATGGATGGTTTTACTTATGGCAAGCTGATGAAGATAATAACAATAATTACTGGCCGATGGGCGGGAGTGATCCTTCCGGATCGTTATCATTTGATATGAGTAAGCTTGGTGATCCCAAACAGTTCTCCAGTTCATTTGATGAAACTAAATATTATAATTATCCCAACCCGGTCATTGATGGCACTACCACGATTCGCTATTTCCTCGGGCAGGATGCAGAGAATGTAGAGTTACGGATTTATGATCTTTCCGGAGTGGAAGTGGATGTATTTAATGGTTCAACTATTGGTGGGCTTCATAATGAAGTTGTATGGAACTGTTCTGATGTTGTTCCCGGAGTTTACCGTTGTTTGATAGATATTAAAATGAATGGCAATGAAACAAAAGCTTTTACAGATATTGCTGTGATTAGATAGATCTGAAAGGAATACAATATAATAATGAATACTCGAAATATCTTTTGCGTAATTGTACTCTGTATTGTTTTGGTTGCCAATTCATGGGCGTCGGATTCGATTTCTAATATTCTTGAGCAGGAACAACATGCTGTTAAATACAATCTTGCCACTGCTTATATGGAAGAGGGTACAATTATCAACGATAATAATTATGATGTTGAGGAGAGTACCTTTAATACTAAACGTAAATCTCCATCAAAAGCATTTGTAATGTCGCTGGTAGTTCCCGGACTTGGACAGTTTTATAACGGAAGCAAGATTAAGCCGGTCGCATTTCTAGGGATAGAAATTGCCTCATGGGTACTGTATAGCAAATGGCAAACTGAAGGGGATGACCTGACCGCAGAATTTATAAGGGATCATGATAATCAGTGGCATAGAGAAGACTATGAAGAAAAATATTTATTATGGACTTATGGTTATAATGATGATGATTCTATAACTACTGCAAAAGAAGTATCACATCATTTACCGGAAACCAATACTCAACAATACTATGAAATGACCGGTAAATATGATCAGTTTATATGGGGATGGGACGATGCTGAACTTGATGGCAATGACCTTGACCATTATAGCTCGTCAAATCCACCGCCAAGAATACTGGGTGATGATGTAAATACTCCAGTCTCTGCTCACAGGGATGCGTATGAAGTTAAGCGCAAAGAGGCGGATGATAGTTACCGAAAAGCTAATCGCATGGTAATTGTAGCAGTTGCCAATCATGTAGTTAGTGCTTTTGAAGCATTCATTATGGCCAAGAAATATAATAATAAACTTGACGAATCGGGTGGATCAATTATTTCTTCAATTAACATGAAACCATCATTGAAATCGTTTAATTCTTTTAAAGATACTCCTTACTTAACTTTAACATATAAGTTTTAGGATATTTTGATGAAAATAATTTGTACTATTATCATATCATTTATGCTTGTTGCTGCGATTAATGCTGCTGAAATACAGAAGATGTCCATTGAATCACAACTCTCTGCGAACTTGAATCGACCTATATTAGGAAATAATAATTCAATGGATGACAAACTTTATCAGGGTGGTATCTATGGCGAACAACCGGTAGAATTTAATGATAACAGCAAATCATATATAAAGGCAGGCCTATATTCATTTCTAATACCTGGCGGCGGTCAATATTATAATAACAAAATGACCAAAGGGCGTATCTTTTTTGCAGCTGAAGTTTTAACCTGGGTTTCATATTTTTCATTGAGAACATATGGGAAGTGGCGCAAAGATGATATGATTCGATTTGGTAATTCCAGAGCAGGTGCTGATCTTGAGGGTAAAGATGAAATTTTTACCGGTCATATGGAAATTTATATGGATGTTGACCAATATAATAGTATTGGCCGTCTGCTGGAACCTGGAGCACCGTATTATGATCCAGGCTCTTCTTATTATTGGCGATGGCAATCTACTGATGACAAGGCTACTTTCCGCAATCTCAGGGAAAGAAGTATGAAAGCCTACCGGGCGTCAAAATGGATGTTTATAATAGGGTTGGTAAATAGAGTTGTCTCTGTAATTGATGCTGTTCGTGATGCCAAAAGAGCAGATAATATAGAGCACGATGATTTTCTATCATCAATAACGGATTCAAAATTCTCTTTGGATATTGATCCAACATCTTATGACAGGCAAATAAATTTGACTTATTATCCGGGATTTTAATCAATGATTAAATACGGAATTATAAGAATATCATTATTATTATTTATAACTTCATTAATCTTTTGTAAATCTTCAAGCAAAGTGGATCTTTTAGAAATTTCACCTGCTAAAGTTCCTTATGCTCTTGTTGTAGAAAAAGAAATTTCCGGCTTAATTCTTGGTGATATTCTCAGAAATCCTGCTGGTTTGGCTATTGATAGTCGAGGAGTGATGTACTGCATTGATGAAGGGAATAAACGGGTTATTCAATTTGCTTCTGACCTTACTCCGATACGAGAATTTGGAGGGCCGGGAGTTGCCTCGGGATTATTAGGAAAACCAGGTTATATAACGGTAGATAATGACTTGAATCTAATTATTAGTGATGAAGGAAACCAGCGACTATCAAGATATAATTCGAAATTAAACTTTGTTGATGATACTCGATTTTATGACAGTGATGATCCGATGAAATTCGGATATCCTTCAGGAGTTGCTGTTACTGATTATGGCGAACTTTGGGTGGCTGATTACCAACAAAACCGAATTGCTGTATTTAACAATATTGGTGATTTTGATAAATTTGTTGGTGATTTTGGTTATTCCGGCCAGCAGCTTGATACGCCGATGAAAATTATTACTGATTATAGAAATCAGTTCATTGTCTGTGATGCCGGTAATAGCCGTTTAGTAATATATGATGAATATGGCAATTTTATAAATGATGTAGATAATGGTGAATTTGTTTTTCCAGTGGCTGCTTCTACTGTTCCTGATGGAATCTGGGTGATTGACGGAACAACCGGGTATCTATTTTTCCTGAATAAAAAATACGAAACTGTTTTTTCTGTCGGATCAATTATACCGGGGAGTAACAAAAAATTGAAAGAACCATCGGATATTGTCATTCTGCCTGATAATAAAATAGTTATTTCTGATACCGGTAATAATCGGCTTCTGGTCTGTCGTATAATTTATAATTGAAAACTCAGTGTTGTCAAATGACAGGTTTATTATGATAAACCAGTATTCTGCCAGACATGCTATCACTTCTATTATTGTTTTTGTAATTATCCTAATCTGTACAATTAATGCCTCAGCCTCTTCAGTAACGGAGTTTATTGGTGATGATATTCCTGATAAATTTTATATTGGCAAACAACATATTTTCTATAATTCTGATTCTCTATTTATTAATGATAGCCTTTTGGTGCGTGATCAGGATTACAAATATATCAGATCAATAAACAGTTTTGATTTATCCTCTCTTAAATTATCCTCTGAAGATACTTTGAAAATTTATTTTACTCCCTTGCCATTATGGTTGAAAACCAACTTTGGACGGGAAATCCCAACCTCAAATAAATTTCATTCCAGTTCCTCAAATTTAAATCAGGAAGAAGATTATAAGATTGTAAATGAATTATCAAACAGTATTGATATTTCAGGTGCAAAATCATTCAGGTTTAATACTGCTTCAACAAGCGGGTCAAATTTTAACCAGACTCTTGACCTTTCTATTTCAGGAAATCTTACTGAGCAATTGGAAATATCAGGTTCGATCTCTGATCGTGGATATGATCCATCCTATGGGACTGCCAACAGTCGCCTTAATGAACTTGATAAAATTAACTTACAGATAAAATCAGATAATTTCATTGGTAAGATTGGTGATATTGTCTATCAGGATAGATTTTCATCAGGTATAAGCAGAGATAAAAGAATATCAGGCGTGTTGGCTGCTTATCAAAATAGCGATGTTAATTTTCATGCAACGGCATCCCGCCCAAGAGGGCAATTTCAGACAATCAAGCTAACCGGTATCAATCAATTGCAGGGACCATATCGAATAAATGCCAATGGTGGTCCGATCGTCCCGGGATCAGAACAGGTGTGGCTGGATGGAAAATTATTGGAGCGTGGTTCCAACAAAGATTATCTAATTGATTACTCCATTGGGAGTATTACTTTTAATGTCAATCATCCTATTGACCGTCGCCGAAGAATTGAAATTGATTATGAACCACAAGCTGATGATTTCAAAGGAGAGTTCTTTGCTGGAGGTGGAGGGATTTCGTTAGGTGATTCATCTGTTGTTGTGGCGGTGGAATGGATGCGGGAAGGGGATGACAGGAATCAACCTTTAGCAGGGGATATTTCTGAATATGATAAAATGATATTAGAGGGTGTTGGGGATCATCTTGAGTATGTATATCGTAATGGAGTCACTTTTGATACAAATGGGAGCTATATAATAGCCTTTGATAGCATTCCAGAAGATGTATATCAATATGTTGAACCGGGTAATGGCCTATTCTCAATTAATTTTAGTTATGTTGGCGCTAATAAGGGAGATTATAGCTTTATTGGAAATGGTGTTTATCAATACCAAGGTGAGAATAAGGCAGACTACCTCCCGATTACAATAATCCCCAGAGCACAACGAACAGATCAATACCTGGCAAAGATCAATGCAAAAAATAATATTATAGGAGATCTGTTTGCTGAAATAAGAAAATCTGATTATGATAAAAATCTTTTTTCAGATCTTGATGATGATGATAATTCTGGTGCAATGTATACCATTTCACTAAAAAGAAATTGGGGAAGGGATTATAACCTAAATTATTATAATTTGAATTTGCGTCATAAAGAGTTAAATTATCAGGCGAAGAATCGAATTTACAAAGCTGACTTCAATAGAGAGTTTTTTTTACCCTCTAATTTTATTGCAAAAAGAGATGAGTCATGGTATCGGTTTGAATCAGGCTATTCTCTATCAAATAAAATCAGGATTTCTCCCAATATATCTTTTTTGAAATATGGTTCAAGATTTGACTCATGGCATTGGGGAAATACACTCTTATTTAATCCTAACAAATTAATTAATACACAATTCGTGTGTGAGTTCGTTAGGACTAATGATAATCAAAGGTTCGCTAAATCCAAAGGAGAGGTGAATAAATACTCTTTTGATTTTAAATGGGAGTTTGTCAGGAGATGGAGTCTTAAATCCGGAATTGAATTTGATAGACGTTTAATTACTTATACGAGTTCTGGAAATGGTACAAGATATTCAAAATTTACAGCTGAACTTGATAATACATCAGAGAAATTTCGTTTCGAAAGATTTGACGAGGATTCACTATCAGGCAGCTGGAAGGCTTCCTTGTTAAGAAATCGTCTTTCACTTGAATCCAATCGTCAGCTTGGCAATTTGAACTATGTTTCAATCATAAGTTACCAATGGTTAAAAGAACATGATCTTAAAGAACAAAATTTATTGGGGCAATTAATACTTCGCTATAATAACAGTCGTAAACGCCTCAGCTTTAACATGACCTATATTATGTCTGATGAAACTCGCAAGGCACGAGGCATTTCTTATCTCAAAGTAGAACCCGGGGAGGGGCGTTTTATTTTTGAAGATGGCGAATATCGACCTGATCCTGAAGGCGACTATATTAAGGTTGAAGAGATTCTATCGGAGCAAGCCAAAGTATCTCGTGGTGAAAAAATGTTTGGTTTTACTAAAAGTTGGGATAATGCGGTTTTTAGATTTAATTCCCGTATTAATGAAGAGCTTCTCGATGGGGAAACCAGAAGCGGTCTATGGGTGATTCCTTTTCTTGCAGAAAATGACAATGCCTATCTTTACTATAACCGTCATTATAATTCAGAGCTAAAATTATTTCAAGTTCATAACTTTTATGCAGTAACTTTTGGATATAGTGAGGACCAGGAAATTAGAAGTATTGCTGGTTTTCAAAGAGGAAAAAGAAACAGAAACGGCTTTGCCGCATTTAAGCAGGCTGTATCAAATACACTGTTAGAAGAATATATTGAACTATTCAACAATGTTCAGGATGAATATTATAGTAGGGCAGGTGATATAGATGGGTTGACAGCAAGAACATCAGCAAGACAAATGATAGGCCAGCATGAATTAAAATTAGAAATTAAATATCGCCGGGCTGAAAGTAAAACAGATGATAGGTCTGAGACCTATTCAATTATTACAACCAGTAGATGGAATCTACTAAATCATGGTCAGATTCGGAGTAGTGTAGAAATATATTCACAATCGTTATCAAATATAACCAGCAATACAGCTTCATACATATTGACCGACAACAGAATGGGATCCCGGGGGGTAATATGGTCGCTGAATCTCCGATATGGTGTTAGTAAAAGCATTAAAGTTAATTTTAATATATCAGGTCGGCACTCTGATAATCGTACTGCTCGTGTTACTGCACGTGGAGAGATGGTGGCAGGATTCTGATATGATAAGATTATTTTTAATTATATTTATAGTGCTTATGCCATCAATGTTATTAGCTGAGAGTGGTTCTTTTAGTAATGATAACAATCTGACCATCGACACAATATATTTCAGTGGCGATTTTGAGTCGGCCTCTAAAGTTAATCTGCCATTTAATCAAAGTGCATTAGATAAGAGTATTAACAATATTCTGAAACCTTTTCTTGATAGTGGTTACTATTACGCATCAGCTGAAATTGTTCAAGTAGAAAAAAATACTGATAAAGTTAGACTGCATATTATTATAAACAGAGGACCTCTTTTGACTATCGGGGAGGTTGTGATATTCGGATTAAAACGCAGTAATTATATGGCTATAAAACGTCTTACTGGCGTAAGTGAAAGTGATACTTTAAATAGCCACTTGTTAAGTCAGGCAGAATTGGCTGTTCGGCGGATAGATTATGTTAATTTTAAGCCACCTATTGAAGTTATGCCTAAACCCGGTTTTACCAAAGCAGATCTGGTCTTTAACTTCGAAGAAAAGAAACCAATTTCGATTATTGCAGGTGGTGGATATCTTCCTGAAAATAAAGTGATGGTTTGGAATCTTGATTTCAAATTTAATAATCTGTTTGGTTCGGGCAGGAAAGTATCAATCAAATCCGAGAAGAAGGAAAAAGGACATACGGTTCTTGAATTGTTTTACCGCCAATTTGTTTTTGGAAAAGGACTCAGTACTCTCGAGTTTAATGCTTCAACCAGAGACTATCGCGATCTGTTTTATGAATTCAGTATTGAAAGCAGTCTTAAGGCAGATTTATTGAGAAATTTAGTTACAGGTGTGAGCTTGGGATATCGAAGTGTTGAACCAAATCAGCCTGTAGGATCATTTTCCTCGTATTCAGCAGAGTTCTCGATTCATAGCAGTAATCTGATTGACCAATATAATCCCAAACAGGGTTATACTATGGATTGGGCATTAGAGTACGCATATAGAAAATATGACAATGATACACTACAATTATCCGAGGGTAAGCTGTCATCTTTTAATGAAACCCGCATCAATATTAATCTGGGCTGGTATCAAACAATTTTCAAGGGCATTATGGGATATAGTGGTATCAAGTATTGGGGGTATGAAACCAGAGAAGAACTTCCGCCTGTATCGGAATTATTTCTTATCGGCGGGTCGGGCACTTTGCGTGGTTTTCGATCAGAACAGTTTTCTGCGTTAAGAGCAGCTATTGTCACTATTGAACCACGATACAGGTTTAACAATGGGAATTTCTTCCTGTTTTATGAAGGGGCTTACTTAAATAATCGTTCAGTTGAATCCGAATCAACAACTAAAACCAATGAAGATTATCATCAGGGGTTTGGTTTTGGAATAGCTCTGAGAGATTCTAATCGCTATGTAAAACTATCACTCGGTTGGAATAAAGAACTCCCGTTTGACCAGCCCTATTTATCAATTATTTTATCAACCGATATATAAAAGTTGACCTGACCAAATCTCTTTTCTATCCTCTCACATGATCAAAATTCTGGAACCTAAATATTTACTCTATTCTCTGCTTACTGTCGTATGCGTATGGAGTGGAGCATGTATGACCTGGAGTCATCCGGTATATTATGGGGCATCGATTCTTTCGATAGCGATGTTCCTGGTGTTTATCGGTTCATTTATATTTCATGAAATAATTAGTAACAGGGTTGAAGTAGGCAGTGTTGAAAACGTTGATGATAAATATCTGGTAACAATGCGAACGGCTGTTATTCTGTCGATTGTATTATTACTTATCTCAATCTTAATGGCCATATCTATAAATCTATATGTATTGATAGTTCTAATATTCATATCAGCATTGATGCTATCATATGAATTTGTTGTTAGAAAAGCTACGCTATTGAAATATATCATTCTACCTTTGATCGCTGGTGGTGTAGTAATTTCTGGCGGATTAGCTGTTGAACCAAAATATATCTTCGCCTTGCCCGGACCTATTGTACCAGCTTTGTTTACAATGATATTTATTCTTATCATTGAAATATTATCTGATATTAAGAATATAGAACATGAGGTTGATTCAGAAATTAGAACAATACCAATAATCATTGGAATTCCAAAATCTTTGATTACAATAATATTCTTGTTTATTGGCTATGTATTGATCACATTGACTGCTGTTCTGACTGGTTGGTTTGGTACCGCATTTAAGATTATTACGATTTATACTATTGACCTGCCCATGCTGGTTCTATTAATTCTTATCTGGGGCAATCCGAATAAAAGGATGCTCTCTATTGGAACAATAGCATTTAAAATTAGTTGGATATTGAGTATGTTGGCCCTGCTGATTATTTAAATATTTTGAAACTATAGCAGAATACTTGAGTATAAAAAAAGTTAAGCGGATAGATGTAAGAGTATGAATATTATCGATAGTAATTTATGGAAATGTGGCAGTAATATTTTTATGAGAATTAAAACAATACCGGCTCAGTTATTTTTCATAATATTTTCATTATTTATACTGTGTGGACTTGTCCATGCGGAAGGGATTTCGGTCTCTCAATCGCTGGAAGAATCCGAACTTGAATTTGAATCACAAACTACTTTTGAAATTAAACTCCAATGGGATGGCCCCCAATGGGTATATCGTTTTGATAGACCGCTAAGCCCTACTTTTGATCGTTTAAAGGTAAAAGGATTTACTTCCTCAATAAGCTCACATGGTTCGGGTACAGACGAAATCACTGTAAAATCATATAAATATACCCTGATCCCGACCTCGTCAGGCAAGGGAACCATTGATCCGGTAAATATTCCTTATCTGATCTATCCCGACAGTATTCCCGGTGAGTTGGTAACCGAGCCAATGACAATTCAAATTAAAGATCCAGTTCCGGTAGAAGAGAAGGATTGGACAAATTTCATTATAATAATTTCAGCTGTTGCTATAGTTTTTACTGCGATTATCATTATTTTTCTAATTCGCTTTAAGAAAAAAGGGGCTGGAGAAGAAGTAAAAACACCCAAAGATAAAGCCCTCGAAGATTTGGATATGCTTAAAAGCGCTGCCGGAAATGATATGAAAAAATTCCAAACCGGGTTATACCAGCTTTTGAAAGATTTTGTTATGGGACAATACTCAATTAATATTGAAACTTCGGATGATGATCTGCTTATAAAAAGTATTATGGAATGTGGATTGTCAAAATCTGATGGCGACAAACTTTCAGGGTGGATTGTTAATGCCAAACAGGATAAGTTCCGCCCGGTGGTTTCAACCCCCGGTGATACCATCAGGTTTGAAACCGAAATTAGAGATTTTATAAGTAATATATAGTTTTAAATATAGACGGAGGATAAATGGATACTGACATTCAGGAAATTCAAGCTCTAGTCGAGAAGGAATCGTCATTTATAAAAAAGCTGACCGGGCAAATGAGTTCGGTTATTGTTGGTCAGAATTATTTGATAGAAAGACTTCTGATAGGGATTTTAGCCAATGGCCATATTCTAATTGAAGGTGTTCCCGGATTAGCCAAGACACTATCGGTGAGTACGCTGGCATCGGCAATCCAGGCAAAATTCCAGCGGCTGCAATTCACTCCCGATCTGCTGCCAGCCGATTTAATAGGGACCATGATCTACAATCCCAGGACTGCGGAATTTTCCGTAAAAAAAGGACCGGTCTTTGCCAATATCATCCTTGCTGATGAAATCAACCGCGCCCCTGCAAAAGTACAATCAGCTTTACTGGAAGCTATGCAGGAGCGTCAGATTACAATTGGTGATACGACATTTAAATTAGAAGAACCTTTTCTTGTATTGGCTACTCAGAATCCTATTGAGCAGGAAGGAACCTATCCGCTCCCGGAAGCCCAGATTGATCGCTTTATGCTGATGTTGAAAATTGGCTATCCCAATCCAGCCGAAGAACGTGAAATTATGGAGCGAAATACCGGAGCCGATCAGCCGGAGATTGAAAAAGTAATCTCTACTGATGATATTATCAAAGCCCGCAATGTCGTTCGCTCAATTTATATTGATGACAAAATCAAAGAATATATTGTAAATATCATTTTTGCCACCCGTGAACCGGAAAAATATGGTCTATCAGAGATAAAAGACCTGATCGCTTTTGGAGCTTCACCACGCGCTACTATCTATCTAAATCTGGCGGCCAAAGCTCATGCCTTCCTGAAGGGGAGAGGCTATGTTACCCCGGAAGATATCAAAGCGATTGGCCATGATATTTTAAGACACCGTGTTTTGATTACTTACGAAGCAGAAGCGGAAGAAATTAACTCGGACACTATCGTTTCAAAAGTTTTTGATACTATTGAAGTCCCTTAAGATTTAGAAATATGCTGCCTAAAGAGATACTAAAAAAAATACGTCGCATAGAGATCAGAACCAAAAAACTGGTTAATGATCTTTTCTCTGGTGAATACCATTCCACTTTCAAAGGTCAGGGAATGGAATTCGAGGAAGTGCGCCAGTATGAACCGGGTGATGATATCCGCCTCATTGACTGGAACGTCACCGCCCGTACCGGGTATCCCTATATTAAGAAATTCAAAGAAGAACGCGAGCTCTCAGTCGTATTGCTGGTTGATGCTTCGTCATCGGGAAAGTTTGGCACCAGAGATAGATTCAAAAGCGATACCGCCGCTGAATTGGGAGCGTTGCTAGCATTTTCAGCAATTAAAAATAATGATAAAGTTGGTTTGATTATCTTTACAGATCAAATTGAAAAGTTTGTTCCACCACAAAAAGGCAAGTCGCATGTCCTAAGATTGATACGTGAAATTCTGTTTTTTGAACCGGAAGGGGTCGGGACTGACATCGGGGCAGCGATGGAGTATTTCAACAAAGTTATAAAACGCAAATCAGTTGTTTTCCTTATTTCTGATTTTCTATCTGAAGATTTCAGCAAACCTCTTCAGATTGCCAACCGAAAACATGATCTTGTGGCCGTTAAAATTTCTGATCCCAGAGAAACCACTTTTGAGAATGTTGGCATGATTGAGCTTGAGGATGCCGAGACAGGTGAAGTTTATATGATTGATACCGGATCTAAAGCATTCCGGAGAGAATTTGCGGCGCGTGCTGATGAAGATATCGAAAGGCTCAAACGTGAATTTCAGCTTATAAATCTGGATTTTATTAATATAAGAACCGATCAGTCTTACATTGTTCCTCTGATCAATTTCTTCAAGATGCGGGAGAAGAGATATTAGCAATGCTAAAAGATAATTTTAAATATTATTTAGTTACACTGGGGATATTACTTTTTGCAATAGTTATAGTATCTTCTTGTAATAACAGTATTGATAATACAGCGTCAATAGAACGATATAAAAAATTAGCCGGTGAACTAAGAGACAATCGCCTATACACAGCGGCGGTTGATGAATATAAAAAAGTTCTTAAATTTGAAAGTATAGATAACTCTGAACGAGCAAATATCAATTATCTGATTGGTCGAATTTATTTTGAAAATATTTTAGATTATGAAAATGCAGCAGCCTATTATATCAAAGCTCAATCTCTTGATCCTGATGCTCCTTTTAGCACGGAAGCCTCACGGAAATTAATCGCATCACTTGAGAAAATGGGTAATGTCGTTGATGCCAAACGCCAGCTTGATGCCATTGTAAATTTAGATGCCGGACCCAAAAATGACAAAGATGCAATTGTAGCAAAAGTTGGCACGATACCGATCTATATGTCGGAGATCGATAACAATATTCAACAGTTACCTCCTGAGTCTCAAAAACAATTTCTCAATCCGCAATCCAAAATAGAATTTATGCACCAGCATGTGGGGATGGAGCTTCTTTATCATGCGGCTATCAGAGAAAATTATGATGATGATGCGGAAGTTAAAAAACAACAGCAGTTATTTAATAAGCAATTATTGATCAATAAATATATTGTTGATAAAGTAATGCCCCAGATCAAAATTGATACCAATGATGTGAAAAATTACTATCAAGCCAATAAAATAAATCGTTACAAAGATGCCCCCTTTGATTCGGTAAAAGCTCAGGTATTTATGGATTACCAATCAGAGAAAACACAATCGGCATTTGGAGATTATATCTCAATGTTGGCCAAAAAAGAGAAAGTTGAGTTCTTTGATCATAAAGTCAGATAGAAATATGAAATAGATTTATGAAAAGAATTATTAAAACATATATAATATTATTATTGTTAGCTTGCTCAACTGTTTATGCCCAGTCTGAGATGGACACTGTCAGATCTTTACCCGGTGTAGAAATACAAACTTCGGTTGACAGAGCTGACATATATGTTGGTGATCTGATTACTTACAAACTAATTATTATTCATGATTCTACAATTGAGCTTATCCCTCCGCCACTCGGTGCAAACCTGGGAGCTTTTGATGTCAAAGATTACCGTCCTGATGTTGTTTCCCAACGCGAAGATGGCCGCATACAAAGCGAGAACAGTTTTGTCCTGAGTACCTTTACTACCGGGGAGTATATTATTCCTCCTATACCAGTAGTATTCATTCTTCCTGACAGCACCAAAAAAATGATGGTCTCTGAACCTGTTCCCATTAAAGTAAATTCACTCTTGCTAAATACCGATGATTCCCTTGATATAAAACCTCTGAAAGCCCAGCACGCTTTTATTAAAGATTATTCTGATTATTATTTATATGGTGGACTGGGGCTTGCGGCATTACTAATTATTGCAGTTTTAGTTTGGATTCGACTTCGTAAAAAAGCAATGGAAGTTGAACCGGAAGATCTCCGTGATCCCTGGGAGATTGCTTTTGAAAGATTGGCTCTGCTCAAACAGAAGAACCTGCTTGATGCCGGGAGCTACAAGCTATTTTATATCGAATTGTCAGAGACTGCCCGTTGGTATCTGGGGAGAGTATATGAGCAAAATGTTCTGGATATGACCACCGATGAATTCATGGCACAGTTCGAGGAAATTGTATTACCACCAAATGTATATGATAATATTCTTACATTCCTGAGATATGCCGATCTGGTTAAGTTTGCAAAACTAACACCTGAGAACGACAAAATCGATTTGGACTTTAATGCTGTATATAATATTGTTGAACAGGTAAGGCTTGAGAAACTCAGAGAAAAAGATATCGAATCAGATCTTAAGGATAAGACTGAAACACAAGAGCCGGTCACAACAGGAGAGCAGGAATGAATATAGAATTTGCTGGCCTGTCAATAAACCTGCTCGATATATTCGAAACCAATATTCCAGCTATAATTATTTTTATTACCGGTGCTCTTGTTATCTCTGCTATGCTGTATTATCACCTGAAACATCGCCAGGTGAAATCTGCTACTATAAAATATTCTGATATTCGCATTGTAAAAAGAGCTGCTCGTACCAATCGTCAGAAGCTTCGCTTTATACTAATATTTTTACGCTTATTGGCCATCGCTCTGTTTATTGTGGCATTTGCCCGTCCCCGTTCAGGTACCGAATACCAGGAAATAAAATCAGAGGGAATCGATATTATGCTGGCCCTTGATGTCTCATCCTCGATGCAGGCTGAAGATTTCAAACCACATAATCGTCTTCATGTCGCCAAAGAAGAGATTAAGAATTTTATTGAGAAAAGAGTTAATGATCGGATCGGTCTGGTTGTTTTTGCCAGATACTCATTTACACAATGTCCCTTGACAACCGATTATGGCGTTCTTCTGAATTTTGTTGATCAGGTTGATTTTGGGCTGGTTGATGATGGCACTGCAATTGGAATGGCTCTGGCAAATAGTGTCAATCGTCTCAGGGAATCAGAAAGCACCAGCAAAATTATTGTTCTGTTAACTGATGGCGACAACAATGCCGGTGAAATAGATCCAATAACAGCCGCCAATCTCGCTGCTGCTTTTGATATAAAAATTTACACAATTGGAGCCGGTAAATCCGGCAATGCTATGTACCCCTATCAGGATCCGATTTTTGGAAAAAGATATGTTTATCAGCCTACAAAGATTGATGAAGAGACTCTGAAGGAGATTGCCAAACGAACCGATGGAGAGTATTTTCGTGCAAAATCGGGGGAAGAACTTGAAGAGATTTATAATTTGATTGATGGATTAGAGAAGACCGAAATTGAAGTGGCTTCTCACATTCAATATGTGGAGCTGTTTCATTATTTTGCATATGCTGGTTTGTTGCTGTTGCTCTTGGAAATGATATTGGCTCATACATATTTCAGAAAATTGCCGTAGGAGTGATTATATAAATGCGTTTTGGTGAACCGTTAAATTTTGTATTGATCTTAGCAGTTATCTTACTGGGGATATTTGTTTACTGGGCTTTAAGAAGAAAGAAAAAGCTTCTTAATCGTTTTGGTGATATTCCCCTGATAATGAAAAATGCTCCTTACATTTCATTTGCAAGGCAGGGAACCAAAGCAACCTTGTTGCTGGTATCATTAGTTTTGGTAATAACTGCTTTGGCAAGGCTTCAGTTTGGGACGCATCTTGAATTGTTGAAACGTGAAGGGATCGATATTGTAGTTGCAATGGATGTTTCCAATTCAATGCTTGCCCGTGATATGAAACCGAATCGTTTGGAAAAAGCCAAGCAGGAAATTCAAAGTATATTTGACAGGCTGCAAGGGGATCGCATTGGTCTGGTTGTTTTTGCCGGGGAGGCATTTATTCAGTGTCCTTTGACTCTGGATTATGCTTCAGCTACATTTTTATTAAGAGCTGTTGATCAAAATACGGTTAGTATTCAGGGGACTTCCCTGACTGCTGCTCTGGACAAATCAAATCAAGCTTTCAACCAGCAGGAAAAAAAGCATAAGGTATTAATCCTTTTAACTGATGGTGAAGATCAGGAAGAAGGGGCTATTCAGGCTGCTGAAGAACTCAGGAAAAACGGCATAAAGATATATACTGTTGGAATTGGCAACCCTGCCGGGGAACCTATTCCTATGTTTGACCGTAAAGGTAATCAGGTAGGTTTTAAAAAGGATCAGGACGGCGAGGTGATTATTACCAAGCTTGATGAAATGACTTTGCAAAAAATATCCCTCGCTACCGGAGGAAAATATTTTCATTCCTCTCCCGGTGAGATAGAACTGGACCGGATATTTGATGAAATTTCAAACTTGGAAAAGAAAGAACTTGAAGGTACTCTTGTGACGAGATATGATGACCGTTTCCAGTGGCCATTGTTGTTTGCTCTGTTTTTGATTGTTGGAGAATTTTTCATGCCGGAACGTAAAAAACCAAAAGGGAGTCAACCGGATGCTTAGACGATTTATTTTGACAATTGGCATCCTTCTGTTAATTACTCTGAATATCAACGCTGAAGATTATGTTGATATGGTTGATAAAGGGAATGATGCTTTTATTCAAAAAGATTATGAAACTGCCATGGAAAATTATCATATGGCTGAAACGGAAATTCCTGAATCTCCTGAATTATTTTATAATATGGCGAATGTCTCATTTAATCTTGAAGACTATGAACGGGCTGTAGAAAATTATACTAAAGCGTTGAATTCTCCTGACATTAATATGGAAGCAATGGCTAATTACAACCTGGGCAATACTTATTTTAAAATGGGTGATTATCAGAAAGCGATTGAAAGTTATGAAAACAGTTTAAAAATAAATCCTGAAGATCTTGATTCCAAATTTAATCTCGAATTAGCTCGTAAAATGTTAAAGGAAAATACAAAACCCGAACAACAGGATCAGGATCAGCAGCAACAGGAACAACAGCAGGATGAGCAGCAGCAACAGGAACAACAAGAAGAAGATCAACAGAAAGAAGATCAGGAACAACAGCAACAGGATGAAGAGCAAAAAGAACAGGAACAACAACAAAAGCAGCAACAAGAAGACAAAGAAATGTCCAAAGAAGATGCCGAGCGAATCCTTAATGCTCTGAAAGATGATGAACAGGATATTCAGAAAAAGATTAAAAGAATGCAAGCCGCCGGTACCTACAGTGGACGGGATTGGTGATCCTTATTTGATATGATGAAATTGAAGTTTACATTATTTATATTCGTATTAGCAATATTGCCTGCAATAGCAAGTTCGGCAGTTTCGTCTGGTAAAATTAATATCAATGTTACTATAGATCGTGATACCGTTGGTCTTGATGAATATGCCAATCTTCAGGTAGTTATCTCAGGCGAGGATCAAAATCTTCCCAATCCAATAATGCCAACTATAGCTGCTTTTGAAATCTACTCTCAAGGCAGATCAAGTAATATAAGTATTGTCAATGGCCAGGTGAACTCTTCTGTTTCTTATCGTTATCTTCTGATGCCGAAAAAGCCGGGTACATTTGTGATTGATAATATTGCTCTGGTTCATAAGAATAAAAGACATAAAGGGAATCCGGTAAATCTGACCGTTTTAAATTCCGGGACGACCACACAAACCAAAGTAGATGGACAAACAGCAAAGCAAGATAGCGGGAATGGAAAGGATTACTTTTTAGAGGCTCTTGTAGATAATAAAAATCCTTATGTTAATGAACAAGTCACGCTGACGCTGAAATTTTATGTAGCTGTTCAATATTATGGAAGTCCGGAATTATCAGAACCGACAACAACCGGTTTTTGGAATGAACTACTGGGGAATAAGGCGCCTTATCGTCAGGTTATCAATAATCGTAAATACAAAGTTATTGAACGAAAATATGCCCTGTTCCCAACTCAAACCGGTGATCTGACTATTGGCCGAGCTACAATACGATTGACTGTTGCAGGTGGAAGGCAGAAAAGAGATCCCTTTGGAATGTTCAGCGATTTTTTTAATTCCGGAAAAGAGGTAGCTGCCAGTAGTAGCCCTATAAGAGTTAATGTTAAAAAGCTTCCTGATAAGGGTCGTCCAAAAGAATTTACCGGTAGTATTGGAAAGTTTAATATTAATGCTTCACTTGATAAAAAAGAAGTTGAAGTTAATCAGCCTGTTTCATTAACTATTAAAATTAGTGGTACTGGAAATATTAAATCTGCAGCCGAACCAAATATTCCGGAACTCGATGATTTTAGAATTTATCGGGCATCGAGCAGTGAGAATCTTACGAAAGTTCAGGAAAAAATCGGAGGGACAAAAATCTATGAGGAGGTCTTCATCCCCAAACGTCCCGGCAAACTTGAAATCCCATCTATTTCATATAACTATTTTGATCCGGCAACTAACAAATATAAATCAATCTCAACCAAAGCTTTATCATTACGGGTTATTAAACCGGAAGGTTATGTCGAATCTCAAAATTTACCTTACTCTAATCCTGATATAATTGTTGGAAGTGATGCTCGTGATATTCGATATATAAAAGTTGATATTGGTGATGTCACTCCCAAAGATTATTTGATTATCAAAACCAATTTGTATTTGGTTGTAAACGGTTTGCCGGTATTGGCATTGATAGGTTTTGTGATATATCGCAGGCGTCAGGATAAGTATACTTCAGACATTAGCTTTGCTCGGGCTCGACAGGCAGGAAAGATTGCCAAAAAAAGATTAGAAAAAGCCCGGTCCCTGGCAAATCCTGATAAGGGTATTGAATTCTTTGCTGAGATTAATATTGCCTTAACCTCATATATCGCGGATAAATTAAATATTTCTCCTCACGGCTTAACTAATGATCATATCAAAGAGTTGTTGTTGAACAAATCAGCAGATGGTGATTTAATCTCCGGTATCTCAGATACTCTACAAAAATGTGATTTTGCACGGTTTGCTCCTTCATCGATTAATCAAAATGAGATTGATGTTGTATTAACATCTACTGAACAGCTTATGATTAAGTTAGAGGGGGTGCAGTTTGCGTAAGATAATTATAGCTCTGCTATCTGTATTTGTTCTTCTAATTATGATTAGCAGTGCAACTGCAAATGTAGATAAGTTTGATGAAGCTAATAAATACTATGAGACCAAAGATTTTGATAAAGCTATCGAAACCTACAATGAGATATTGTCCAAGGGAATGGAATCAGCAGCACTTTATTACAATCTTGGAAATGCTTATTTTAAAAAGGGTGATCTTGGGCAGGCGGTTCTAAATTATCAACGGGCTAAACGACTTGATCCCACTAATGAAGATTTGATTCACAATATTGAATTCACTGAACAATTTACACAGGTACAGATGGAGGGTGTTCAGTTAAATCCTATTACTACTTTTACAGAATCAATTGTTGAGCCATATAAGCTTAACACTTTGGCATGGGTATCTTCTATGATATTTCTTGTTTTCTGCTTACTACTAATATTACGATTTGGCTTAGGGATTCAAAATTCATCTCAAAGAGTATCAACCACTGTCATTATAATCTTATTGGTAATAGTCTCAGGTTTAACGACATTCAAATATAGAAATGATTATCTAACTCGCCGGGCAGTCATAATTGCAGAAGATTCGACTGTTTTAAACGGTCCGACTGCTAATTCTGATATAGAATTCCAGGGAGCTCCAGGACTAATTGTTGAAATTATCAATGAAGCTGGTGATTACTATAATGTCCTTTTTGAAAACAAAAGAAGGGGTTGGATTCAAAAAGAACTTATGGCGGAAATATAAACATACCTTAATAATTATCATTTTTTAATTTTATTGACTCTTTTCCTCTCAAATTCTATCTTTATTTCTGTTGTCAGATTAAAGGAAGCTAAAGTAAGACTATGATTTGGAAGAAAAAACAATTCTGGGGTACATTAATTGCCATTGCTCTATTGGCTTTTTGTGTCAAAGATGTAACATTTGATGAAATCAAGAATTTGTATTTCAGGGTTGATCTGTTTTATTTATTCCTCTCTCTTTTTTGTTCCTTTGTTTTTGTAGTTCTTAAAGCTGTTCGCTGGAAGATTATGATTAATCCCCAGAAAAAAATTGCTTTAGCGAGAAGTATTACCCTTTACTCTGCCGGCCAGGTCCTTAATATTCTTATGCCTGCTTTAACTGGGCAGGTTGGCCGAATGTTTCTGTTTGCCAAAAAAGAAAACCTTCGCAAAACATTTATTTTTTCAACAATAGTGCTTGAGATTTTATTTGATGCAATTACTCTTGTATTTTTCCTGTTTCTAACTTCGTTTGCATTTGCATTTCCGGTTAAATATCGTTCAGTAAGCTGGATTATCGCTATTGTTACCCTGGCATTGTTAGCCGGTTTATATCTATTTCTTCGTTATCATAAATCTCTTGAGGATTATGGTCGAAAATTTTGCCGTCATCGCTGGCCTGGTTTTTATATCACGACTAAAAAATTCATTCGTTCATTTACAAAAGGGATAGAGCTGCTTCGTTCCAGCAAGCATTTGGCCGGGTCATTATTGATTTCACTTGTATTCTGGACAGCCCACATGCTCGTAGTCTTTTTCCTTTTTAAAGCATTTGGCTTTGGACTTCCGTTGGGAGCCGCAGCTGCTGTAATGATTATTAATACTGTAGCCCTGTTAGTACCTATAACTCCTGGAAACGCTGGTACTTTTGAAGTAGCGGTGAGTGCTTCTCTTGCTGCTTTTTCAATTGGGAAATCTGATGCGGTTATGTTTGCTTTGGCCCTTCATTTAATTGATTTGATCCCTATGTACGTGTTAGGGGTAGCATTCCTCAAAATGGAAAAAGTATCTATTAAAGATATTAAAGAACAGCATGAAGAAGAGACAATGCTCGAACATGTTAATGAAGAGGGTGCTCTGATTGATGCAGAAGAAAAAGTATGATTAAATCATTTTTATACCTCCAGGATAGTGATATTAAGGTAATGGATGGCATTCAGGATTTTGATAAACTGGCTGCTAATAAAGATGCATTTTTATGGGTTGATATGTGCAAACCCACCGATGAAGAATCATATATTCTGACTCATGATTTTAAATTCCATCCGTTGGCTATCGAAGACGTAATATCAGAAAAACCCCGGACTAAAATAGATGATTATGATTCATATATATTCCTCGTTTTCCAGATTGTAGATTACATCGGGCGGGAAGAGGGTTTGAAAATAGGGGAGATAGATCTATTCCTTAAAGATAATACATTGGTCACTATCCATTATGATGATCATCGCATCTTTGACTATTTATATCACCGGGCTGAAAGGGATGAACGGTTGATGATGCGGGGAGTCGATTTTCTATTTCATGCTGTGATTGACACTGTCGTGGATAATTATAATTCTACTCTTGATATTCTGGAATATGAAGTGGATCAGGTTGAAGATGATGTCCTTGAAGGGGATCTGGATTCTGAAACCCTGACCTCAATTTTTACTCTACGTCGTGATATTGTTCATCTCAGACGAATTGTGCTTCCTCAAAAAGAAGTAGTCCTGCGGTTCAAAAAAGAAAAATTCAAACAGATTTCAGGAAAAACTGCAAGATATTTCTCTGATATTTATGATCACCTTGCCCGTATTGATGATATTGCAAACTTTCACAGAGAAATTCTTAATTCCTCACTGGAAGTATATTATTCCTCAGTTTCTACCAAAACAAATGAGATAATCAAAGTCCTGACTATATTTACTGTCCTTTTTATTCCTCCTACTTTTTTAGTAGGCTTATGGGGTATGAATTTTGAATTTATGCCTGAACTAGATATGGAATACGGGTATATTTACGCTCTTGGGGTTATGTTCACCATAGTAATTGGTCTGGTTGTCTTTTTCCGCAAAAAAAAGTGGCTATAATCAGAAATATTTGAAACTTTTCTTGACATATTACGATATATGCTATAGATACTGACCAGTAGGTATGTAAAGGTTGTATATATGGTAAAAGTAAAAGAAAAAGTATTGAGAATTAAGCAGAGCCCCAAACTACCGGCAGAAACCAGGCGTAATCAGATTTTAGATGCAGCTCATAAATGTATTGACAAAAAAGGGTACAGGGCAACGACTATTGATGATATTGCCAAGGTTGCTGGTATAACAAAAGGGGCTGTTTATCATCATTTTAAGAGCAAAGAGTCGATTCTTAAATTTTTGGTTCAGTGTGTTCTGAATGGGTGGATAGAAGCATTTGAAAAAATCCCAGTTAATTCAAAATCTCCAGGGGAATTATTGAAAATTGTAAAAGATGTCGATCATAATATGCCATTACATAAAGCCAGTCATAATCTGTCAATCATATTTGAGATTATGCAGATTCCCAATATTAAAAAATTAGTTATTAAGGGTTATGACAATATCGTTGAAACCTTTATGAAGCGTTTAGATCCTGTATATGTAAAATCTAAATATCATAGAAAACAACTGGCAATTTCAGTACTTGTTTTTTATGATGGTATTTGCTGGGCTACAAATTTTGAATCTAAAGAAGTAAACTTTAATAAACAGGCAAAATTGTTTTCATCATTATTTATCCCAGGAAAAGAAAATAAGATAAAGAAAGGAAAATCTCAGTGAGTCGCAGTTCTGAACTCATAATACCTGAATATACTAAAGCTAAATGGTGGCTAAATGTGCTGTTATTAACGTTTCTGACAATAATATTAATTTCAACTGCCAATGCTGAACCATTGAAGCTCAAAGTTGAAGATGTCAGGAGCAAAGCTATTGAATTCAACCGGAGTTATTTATCGGCACAAGAGGAGATAACCAAGGCTGATGGCGAAGTGGTTAAGGCTCGTGCCGGTGCTTTTCCTACAATTAGTGCCAATGGTTTATATACTCATAATTTCAATATCCCCAAGATGTTTTTTGAGGCTGATGGCGAAACCCAGAGTTTACAATTTGGCTATAAAAACAGTTTTCAGTTTGGTATAACTCTACAGCAATCGATTTTTCAGGGCGGCAAAGTTTTTACCGCTTATTCGATAGCCAGGGATTACAAAAAATACTCCCAAGCTCTTTTGGACCAGGCTAAAAACGAAGTCATTTATAATGCTGAAATGTTATTCTATTCTGCAATATTATCTAAATCTCAGCTTACTGTATTAGAAAAAGCATTTGAAGCCAATTCCTATAATCTTGAAGTAGTAGAAAAGCAATACTCACAGGGTATGGTATCTGAATTTGAGGTACTAAGGGCAAGAGTTGAAAAGAATAATTTATTGCCGACTTTACTGGCTGTTGAGTCTAATCTTCGTCTTTCGGAGAAACAGCTAAAGTCATTTATTGGACTTGATTTGAATCAGGATGTAGAGCTAATTGAATCAGTTGATGATACTGCGACTTCTAATATTCCTACAATGAATGAATTAATTCAGGAAGCTTTGGTACAGAGACCTGAGATAAAGCAGACCGATTTGTTAGTTGATATGTCCCGTAAGGCAATAAAAATTGCCAAAGGTGATTATTATCCATCGCTTGCAGCCTTTGCTTCCTATGACTGGCAGGCATCATCGGATGAATTTTCATTAGGTGATAATATCAGCAAATCAGCAACAGCCGGATTGTCACTTAGTGTTCCCATTTTTCAAGGTGGGGCAAGAAGTGGTAATGTTGGATACAGAAAAGCAGATCATCGGCAGGCTCAATTGATGCAAATGCAACTTAAGGATGATATCAGGCTTGAAGTTGAAGCTGCTTATGACAGATTGACACAGGCAAAAAAGTCACTGGAAATACAGGGTGTGAATATAGCAGAAGCTGAAGAGGGTTTGAAAATTGCAAATTTAAGATATAAATCAGGCGTGGGTACATTACTTGAGGTTTTATCAGCTCAAGTAGCTCTAACTGATGCCCGGAATGCTCAGGCTGAAGCTATCTTTCAGTTTCGCCAGGCAAGATCTGAGATTAAGAAAACAACAAGTTTATAATTTAATATATTGGAATTAAGTAAAATGATTATGAAAAAGATATTATGTTTTGCAGCTATACTCTCAATGATGGCTATGTTGCTTTCGTGTGGTGGTCAGGAATCAGATGATAATGTTGAGGTAACTATTGAGAGGGAGATTCCTGTTAAAGTGATGATTACTTCCCACTCAACAGAGGAATTTATTAAGACATATACCGGAACTCTTGAAGGTAAAAAGCAGGCAGTAATTTACAGTAAAATTACCGAAGCAGTTGATGAGATTCATGTTAAAGAAGGGGATAGAGTTAGTCCTGAACAGGTATTAGTTTCTCTTGATAATTATGGTGCCAGTTCCAGTTACCAGCAGACATTCTCTCTTTATAAGAATGCCGAAAAGAATTTCAACAAGATGGCTTACCTTTATGAAGAAGGGGCCGTTAGTGAATCTCAATATGACGGTGCCAAAACTGAATACGAAGTAAGTAAAGCTTCATATGAAGCCGCAAATAAATTAGTCAATATTCAATCTCCTATCAATGGGACCGTCACTTCGCTGCCAGTATCAAAAGGGGATTTTGTCAGTGCTGGACAAAATATTGCAACAATTGCAACGACTGATACTCTTAGAGTAAAATTCGGGGTAAATGAAAAGGACATTAAGCATATTAATGAAGGCAGCAATGTTAATCTGGTTGTTAATTCATTAGATCTTAAAGCTACAGGGATTGTTAATACAATTGCAAAATCAGCAGATCCTTTTACGCGTTCATATCAAGTAGAAGCTCTTCTTATAAATAATGAAAAGATATTTAATCCCGGGATGTTTGTTCGAATTGAAATCATTATGGACGTTTTGGAAAATGTCATAACTATCCCTCGGGAATCGGTTCTTAACCTTGATGGAAAAGACATGATTTATACTATTGTGAATAGTAAGGCAAAACTAAAAGAAGTCAGCTTGGGTGTAGATCTTAATGGTAAAGTTATTATTAATTCAGGGCTTAATGCAGGAGATACGTTGGTAACGATGGGGCAGGATTATCTTGAAGATGATATAAAAGTAAAAATTACAAGCGTGGAGACAGGTGAATAATGAAACTCTCTGAAATAGCGGTAAAAAGACCTGTCTTTGCTACAATGATGATAACCGCCCTGCTTGTGCTGGGAATATTTTCATACTATGAATTATCGGTTAATCTATTTCCTGAAGTAGATTTTCCAATAACCATTGTACAAACAATTTACCCGGGAGCAGCAGCAGAGACTGTTGAAACTGAAGTTTCCAAAAAGGTTGAAGATGCCATTAATGAGATTTCAGGTATTAAGCATATTACTTCTCGGTCCTCGGAGGGATATTCTCTTATCATAGTTGAGTTCCAATTATATAAGGATGGTTTTGAATCAACTCAGGAAGTTCGTGAAAAACTTGGAGGTGTACGAGCCGAATTACCCGATGAAATAGAAGAACCAATTGTTCAGAACTATAATCCTGATGCTGACCCAATTTTATCATTGGCAGTTTCTGGCAAAAGACCAGCTCGCGAAGTAACAGAGCTTACTAAAAATATTATTAAAAAGCAAATTGAGACAGTTCCCGGAGTTGGTAATGTAGAAATGATTGGCGGCCAGGAACGGGAAATTCTGATTGCATTAAATCCCGAAAAAATGGAATCTTATGGAATTGCCGTTGAGGATATTAAGGGAGCGGTCTCGGCAGCAAATCTGGAAATTCCTGGAGGACGGGTTGAAGAATCATCGCGAGAATATATTGTTAGAATGTCCGGCAGATTAGACAGGGTTCAGGATTTTGATAATATCATTGTTACAAATAAAAATGGAACTCCGGTTTATCTTAAAGATATTGCAATAGTCAAAGATTCTGTAGAGGAACAGCGTTCTTTTGCCAGCTATAACATGAATCCGGCAGTTTCACTTTCAATTAAGAAACAATCAGGAACCAATACGGTTGATATGGCTCGTAAGGTCAAAGAAGAGATTGTTAAAATTGAAAGCGAACTCCCCGGTGATATTTCTATCAGAATTGTTAATGATAATTCTACTTTTATCGAAGATTCAATTCATGAAATTCTATTTAATATTCAATTTGGAACTATCCTCGCTGTATTGGTAATATTCCTATTCCTGCTTGATTACCGACCAACTATTATTGCTGGTCTTTCAATTCCAATTTCACTGGTTGCCACATTTACCATCATGAACTCTTTGGGATTCACTATCAATGTAATGACCTTGATGGGGTTATCATTATCAGTGGGAATACTTGTTGATGATGCTATTGTGGTGATGGAAAATGTCTATCGTCATATAAGCATGGGCAAGGATCGTGTAAAGGCAGCTATTGATGGTACTAAAGAGATCGGATTAGCTGTTATGGCAACTACATTTGCCATCATGGTTGTTTTCCTTCCGGTAGCTTATATGGAAGGTATTATAGGTCGGTTTTTCTTTGAATTTGGAATCACAGTAGCATTTGCAGTTCTTATTTCATTGTTTGTTGCATTTACATTGACTCCTATGATGTCATCAAAATGGCTATCGGTTAAAAAAGATAATAATAACAAAAAGAAATCTATTTTAAAACGTATCTGGGATCCTATATATAATTTCCTTTCTCTATGGAATAAATTTTTTGATAGCCTTAATCCCAAATACAAAAAATTATTACAGGGCTCTCTCAATCATCGTTGGTTAGTGATTATTTTTGCAATCCTGACAGTTGTGTTTGCTGGATTTATGACACGGTTTGTAGGAATGGAGTTTATAACTCAGTCAGATCAAAACCAGATGATTATAACTATGTCTTCTCCTCCCGGATCCAATCTTGACGGGACAATCAAAAAATTGCAGGAGATTGAAACATTAACCCGTAAGATGGACGAAGTTAAGAATACCTTCATAACAATTGGTGAAGGAAACGCACCAGTTACTGATGGGTCACTTCTGGTAAAGTTTGTTGATCGTAGTGAAAGATTACTGAGTGCCAAACAGCTTATTGATTCTACCAGAATATTGGTAGCTGATATCCCCGGTGCTATTATTTCAATTGCAGCCCAAAAAGGTGAAGGGGGAGGAGAGAAACCAATTGAAATTTCCATTCGAGGAGTTGAGCTTGATGAGCTGACTATTATTGCTCATAGTATTCAACAAATAATGTATAAGATTCCCGGGACGGTTGATGTTGAGAACTCACTCGAAGAAGGTAAACCGGAAATCAAAGTAGAAGTTGATAGAAGACTTGCTGATGATCTGGCTTTGAGTTTATACCAGATACCAATTACTGTTCGTTCTCTTATTGAAGGTGAAGTTGTCTCTACTTTTAAAGATGGGGATGAGGAATATGATGTTCGCATCAGGCTTGACGATGAATTTCGTTCATCTATGGTAAGTCTTGAACGAATATTAATACAAAGTGATAAAGAACTTCCCAACGGAGATAAAATGTTAGTTCCATTGGGAAGAGTGGCTAAGCTTCAAAAATCATCATCTATCGGACAATATAACCGTTTTGATCGCGAGCGTGAAGTCAGAGTAAATGCAAATGTTGCCAGTTGGGCATTTGCCGGTACTGTATCTGCAGAAATTATGGAGAAAGTAGCATCAATTGATCTTCCTCCCGGATATTCTGTAAATTTAGTTGGTGAACAGGAGATGATGGAAGAATCATTTACAAATATTCTTAAGGCGCTTTTATTAGCGGTTATCTTTATTTACTTATTATTAGCCTCTCAATATGAATCATTTTTTGATCCGTTGTCTATTATGATATCGTTGCCTCTTTCACTGGTAGGAGCTATATTGGGATTAGTTGGCTCATCTTTCTCCATCATGTCGCTTATTGGAATTGTGCTGTTGATGGGGCTGGTAACCAAAAATGCTATTTTATTAATAGATTTTGTGAAACAAGAACGAGCCAAAGGTGTTTCAAGAACGGAAGCGATATTAACAGCCGGACCAATCAGGTTGAGGCCGATTCTTATGACTACTTTGGCAACTGTTTTCGGGATGCTACCATTAGCTTTGGGCTTAGGACCCGGAGCGGAATTCAGAGCACCGATGGCCAAGGCGGTTATTGGCGGGATGCTGTCATCAACCTTGTTGACTCTGGTAGTTGTACCGGTAGTTTATACACTGATTGATGATTTTGTCGGTTACTTTAAAAAGAAAAAAGAAGTTAAGATAGAAACAGAAGAAACGGTTGTGAGTGGTTAAGTTAATTGCACCAGATAAATCGCTGGGTTATTCCGATATCTTTCTTGATTATATTGCCGGGCTGCATACAGCCCGACATTTTTATGCGGAAGATAATATTGAGAGTGTTGCTCAACGTTTAGATAAGACAGAATACCAACGTGATAAAATGGCTGATATTCTGGTCAAACAGAATAAAATCTATAATTCTTCAGAGAAGACTTTTGAAAATATTGAAAAACTACGCCAAAAAGAGACACTATGTGTTTTCAGTGGCCAGCAGGCAGTATTGTTTGGCGGACCATTATTAGTAATCTTAAAAGCATTGGCAATAGTTAAAGCTGCAGAACAATATTCCCAGCAATTAGAACGACCTGTCATCCCAATATTCTGGATAGCCGGGGACGATCATGATTTTGAAGAAGTCAATAATACGTTTGTTATCAATCGTAAATCTGAAGTTGAAAAAGTTATGTATAGCGCTGTTCCTGATAAAGAGTGGCCAACTGCTGAAATTAAATTTGATGATGAAGAATCCCTCAACAATGCCAAAGAAGCGCTAAAAGCTAATCTCGGAGAAACTGATTATACTGGTGAATATTATAAGATTTTAGATGAATGCTATACAACTAATGATACAATTGTCACAGCCTTTGGGAAATTGTTAGCTAAATTGGTTGGTGAATATGGACTCATATTATTTTCACCTGGTGATCCGGAAGTCAAAGAAATGGCCAGGCCATTCTTTGAGAAGATCATTAATAGTCAGACAGAACTTCATAGTATTCTCAAATCAACCAATGAACATATTTCACGACATGGCTATCATCTTCAGGTAGAAAAAAAAGAGGATGCCGCGCATCTTTTCTTAAATCATGATGGCCGCCGTCCATTAATGAATAACGGTAATGGTTTTGAGGCCGGAGATGAAACTATCTCAAAAGATCAGTTGCTGACAATTGTAGATAAGGAATCTCAATGTTTTTCTCCCGATGTGATTACCAAGCCGGTTTTTCAATCATTCTTATTTCCGGTTCTCTCCCAAAAAGGGGGACCGTCAGAAATTGCATATTTGGCTCAGGTAAATCCATTGTTCTCATTGTTTGATCGTGTTACTCCTTTTTACAAAGCCAGAGCTTCGGCTACTATTGTCGAAAGACACCATGAGAAAACAATGAATGAATTTGATATTACTTTTGAAAATCTGACCGGAGATATTGAACAGGTTATCAACCGCATTTTGTCAAAATCATTCCCGACTGACCTTGAAGCAGGTTTTAAGAAGATGAAGGATGGAGTAGATGGAAATTTATCACAATTTGTTGATGAATCTCTAAAATTTGATCCATCTCTCGAATCGTTTGGTCAGCAGATTCAGGGAAAGATTGAATTCACGTTAAAGCAGTTAGAGGGGAAAGTCTTTTCAGCGCATAAGAAAAAATCAAAAGAGACTCGCGAACGAATATATCGTTTATGGAATACATTATTTACTAATCGTAATTTACAGGAACGAGCACTAAATGTCTCGTACTTTATTTCAAAATATGGATTTGGGATTATTAAATTTATATATGATCAACTCGACAGTGAAGAAAAATCACACCAGTTGATTTATATATCTGAGATGGAGAATAAATAAGTGGTAATTGGCATAACGTGTTATCCTTCCGCCGGAGGATCTGGTATTGTAGCAACTGAATTAGGACAGCAATTGGCAAAAAAAGGACATGAAGTCCATTTTATCTCTTATGCCATCCCCTTCAGGCTTGACAAGTATGAACCGAATTTAATGTACCATGAAGTAGAGACCACAGCCTATCCTCTGTTTAAATTCCCTCCATATACAATAACATTGGCTGCCAAAATTGCCCAGGTAGCGAGAGATTATAAACTGGATATTCTGCACATGCACTATGCCATCCCGCACGCCACATGTGCCTATCTTGCCAAGCAGATGCTGGCAGATTTGGGGAATCATACACCGAAAATTATTACAACTTTACATGGCACCGATATTACTCTGGTAGGGCAGGATCCGTCATTCTATGATATGACCAGATTTTCAATCAATGCTTCTGACGGCCTGACTGCTGTTTCTAACTATCTGGCAGATGAGACCAAAGAGGTATTTAATATCAGTAAAGAGATCAGAGTTATACATAACTTTTTTGATTCAAAAAGATTCAAGCCCGGGATGTGTGAATGTGTGAAAACTGATTTTGTAAAAGATGGTGAATTTCTTCTTGCTCATGTCTCAAATTTCCGTCCGGTAAAAAGAACTCTGGATGTAATTGATATATTTGAAAAAATATCTGCTGAAATACCTGCCAAGCTAATGCTGGTAGGAGAAGGACCGGATACGGTTCTGACCAGGCGACAGATTAAAAAGAAGAATCTTGAAGATAAGGTTTTCTTCCTTGGAAATCAAAACAGGGTAGAGGCTGTTCTTCCCTGTGCTGATCTCTTTTTGATACCATCGGAAGAAGAATCATTTGGTCTGGCTGCATTGGAAGCACTGGCCTGCGGTGTCCCGGTTATTGGAACAACAAAAACAGGCTTGGTTGAAGTTGTTGATGATTATGTAAATGGTTTTCTTTTGCCGGTAGGGGAAACTACTTCAATGGCCAGAGCCGCCCTATCCCTTTTAAACAGTAAAAGACGCTTAGACGAATTTAAGAAAAAAGCAGCAGAGAATGCGTTAGAGAAATTCAATTCGGAAAAGATTGTCTCCCAATATGAAAAATATTATGAGGATGTTCGCAATGCCTGATAATTTAAATATTGATGTTTTAGCCATTGCGGCGCACCCTGATGATGTCGAAATCACATGTGGTGGAACTTTGTTGAAAATGGCTTTAATGGGACGGAAAACCGGTGTACTTGACCTTACCAGAGGGGAGATGGGGACATTGGGGACTCAGGAAGATCGCGATAAGGAAGCTGATTCAGCCGGGAAGCTTCTAAACTTATCATGGCGAGGGAATTTATCTTTACCTGATTCTGCAGTTGAATATAATCATGAAAGCAAATTAAAATTAGCACAAGTTATCAGAGATAAGAAACCGGAATTAGTGATTCTTCCGCATTGGGAACAGCGCCATCCCGATCATCTCGCTTGTAATAGATTGGGCTATGATGCCTGTTTTTTGGCTGGATTAAAAAAAGCTCCTCTTGATGGTGATCCATTTCGTCCCCGCAAAATTATTTATGCTTCTTATTTTCGCAACACAGATTATTCTTTCCTGATTGATATTTCTGAATTTATGGATCAAAAATGCAATGCGGTTGCTGTTTATAAATCTCAATTTTCAAATCCGGTAACAGCCAAGCATATTTTTCAACCGGGTGTGGATGTTTATGAATTGATGCGAACCAGAGCCAGAGCATTAGGGCAGCTTGTAGGAGTGCAGTATGCCGAAGCATTCACTATCAAAGAGAATATTCTTATAAATGACCCGCAAAATATGCCGGTTAACTCTATTTAAGAAAATCCATTTTCAGTTTGCAAATAACATTAATTTCAATTAGTTTTTATATATGAATGATATTTCCAGTAAATTTGATCCATTATTAAAAAACACAGAATATTCAAGTAATATTGCATCTGGTTTAAGGGTTACCTGGATCGGTTCTGTTGTAAATATTTTATTGGTTATCCTGAAATTATGGGCTGGCTTTATTAGTAATAGTCAGGCTCTTATTGCAGATGGGATACATTCTCTGTCTGACCTGTTTAGTGATGCTGTCGTAATGTTGGGGCTCAAATGGGGACGCAAGAACGAGGATGAAGATCATCCTTATGGTCATGCCCGAATTGAAACTATCTCAAGCATGGTGGTTGGAATATTTTTAATTGCTGTTGGCTTGGGGATTACGTCAAATGCAATAGAGGCTCTCAATAATCAGGAGCCATCAACTCCCGGCCTGTTTGCTATCTATGTTGCTGCAATAAGTGTTATTCTAAAAGAAATATTGTACTGGTACACTCTCATTATCGGAAAAAAGCTTAAGAGTCTTGCTCTTATTGGCAATGCCTGGCATCATCGCACCGATGCTATGAGTTCAATAGCGGTTCTAATTGGTGTTGGAGCAACATACTTAAAACCTGAATGGCACCTGGCTGATGCCTATGCCGCTTTATTAGTCACATTCTTTGTGGTTAAGATAGGGACCAACCTTGTCTGGAACGCTTTTAAAGAACTATCAGATTCTGCACCGGACAAAGAAGTAATGGATCAGTTAGAAAAAACAGCCTACAGCATTGAAGGAGTCCTTGAGGTGCATGATCTTCGTGCTCGTCATAGCGGGTCTCAGATTTTTGTCGAATTGGATATTGTAGTTGATCCTACTCTAACTGTAAAAGTGGGTCATGATATCGCTCATACCGTTAAGTTAATGCTTCTTGAGGAATATGCTGATGTAACCAGAGTATTTGTTCATGTCGACCCAGAATTTAAAAAATAACGAACTACCTCATATAATATAAAATCAATCATTTAGTAATATTGCATAAAGCTGTTTATTGTAGTATAATCCACACGGAAGCGGATGCCGTCTGGTGGCGGTCCCGGCCTTCAAAGCCGTGTGGGAGGTAATCGTATTATCTTCGGTGGGTTCGATTCCCACCCCTTCCGCTTATTATTGTGTTGCATGTTAACGTGATACGGTCGTTATCTGAACTAATGGATTGCAATGCATATCCTGTCGCATTGATTTTAATCAACTATTCTGATTAATTTATATAAAATGTGATTGCATCAAAACCAATTATAATTAATTTGGCAACCGTAACTATTTTGTGTTTAATAATGTTGTAATAATAATGACAACAAGATAATGCCAAAAAATAATTTATGAAAACTCACTAAAGAGGAGAAATTTCGATGAAAAAGATGCTGTTAATTGCTATGGCGATGATGTTATGTCTCGCTTTTTCCAGCTTTGCTGGTGATGAAGAGGGACACGAAGGCCATGATCATTCAGGTCATGCACATGCTATGGCTGAAGCCCCCTGGTTTGATATGCCAAATTGTGATTTTTGCAAACATCTTATAAAAGATGAAAATTTACTACCAAACATGAAGTGGGAACATCTTGATATCAGCAATGGTGTTGTAACCATCACTACTGTTGAAGATGACTATAAGGGAGCATACAAAGAAGCTCAAAGTGCAATGATGGCTTTAGGCACTGATATGGAATCAGGCAAAGTTAACTTTGCCGATGTTAAAATGTGTGGATTCTGTCAAAACTATGGCATGTTAATGCAGGCCGGGGCTAGTTTTGAATATGTTCAGGGTGAGGGCGCGGATGTAGTAATCATTTCTGGTGATAATGAGGAACTGATTGCCAAGATCAAAAAGTTCGGTGAAAAGAATCGTACCGAATTAGCAAAAATGCATGAAGCAAAATAGCTCAGCAACTTATTAAATATTAAAAGCAGATCTGTTTTGGATCTGCTTTTTTTGTGATTTATCTACTATATATTGTAATTGACTATCTCACCAAAAAGATGCACAATTTCATGTGGCAAATTTAAAATTAAATGACACTCTCCAATACGTCAAAGGTGTTGGACCGGTAAAAGCAAAAATTCTTGGTGAATTCGGATATAAAACAGTCAGGGATATTCTCAATTATTTTCCGCGTAACTATCTTGATAGAACCACCGTCACCCCGATTGCTGAACTTAAAATTGATCAACCGGCTACCATAATAGGACAGGTAAAAGCTCATGGTATTCTTCATGGGAAAAGAAAACGCTATGAAGTAATCCTTCAGGATGAAACCGGAGGGGTTTCGCTGTTATGGTTCAGAGGTGTAAACTTTTGGCAAAAGTTGTTTAAAAAAGACCAATGGTTTGCTGCAACCGGAACCATATCATATTTCCAGGGTTTTCAAATTATCCATCCTGATCTTGAAAGGTTGGAAGATGAAAGCGATAGTATGATCCATGCCGGACGAATTATACCGGTCTATCCGCAGACATCTGAATTCAACAAAGTAGGACTTAGCAGTAAAGGTCTCCGGAGGATAACATCATTTATATTTGAGAATCTTTCTGATCAAATTAAAGACCCTGTTCCAAAAGAGATTTGTGATAAATTCAAATTTCCTCCAATCTATGAAGCTGTCCAAAAAATACATTATCCTGATTCGAGGGAGCAAATTGAATATTGTCGTCGAAGGCTTGCTTTTGATGAACTGTTAGCATTTCAGTTTATGGTCTTTTCTAACAAACAGGGGAAAGAGTCAATTGTAAAAAAACAGAAGTACAAACCACACAAAGCTGAAATTACAAATTTCATTAAAAGCCTGCCATTTCAATTGACGAAAGATCAAAAAAGTGCCACAAATGAAATAATTAAGGATCTAAAGACAACCAAGCCAATGACCAGGATGCTTCAGGGGGATGTTGGATGCGGTAAAACAGTTATAGCTATTATTTCAGCACTGTTTGCTTCAAAAAATAAATTACAAATTGCATTTATGGCTCCTACTGAAATTTTATCTGAACAGCATTATCGCAATTGGAATAAGCCTTTGGAAGAAACAGGTATATCTTCAGCATTACTTACAGCAAGTTTAACCAAAGCTCAAAAAGAAAAAGTAGCTAAAAATTGTACTGATGGGAAAACAGATATTCTTTTTGGTACTCATGCTCTTATTTATGATTATGTAACTTTTAAGAAATTAGGATTGGTTATTATTGATGAACAGCATCGTTTTGGTGTCAAACAAAGAGGGAAACTACATGCCAAAGGAGATAACCCTGACCTTTTAGTTATGACAGCAACGCCAATCCCACGAACCCTGGCATTGACTCTCTATGGAGATCTGGATATCACCACAGTCAAATCACTTCCACCTGGCAGAAAACCTGTTCGTACAGTCTGTCGCACTCAGGGTGTTAGGGGGAAAGTATATCAGTATGTTTGTGATGAAGTTTCCAAAGGGGGACAGGTTTATATCATTTATCCATTGATTGAAAAAAGTGATAAAATGGAACTTGAAAATGTTGAAGATGCGTACAAAGAACTTACGGCAAAATATTTTAAGAAGCTTCGAGTAGGCATGGTTCATGGCCGGGTTAAACCAAAAGAACGTGATCAAATTTTGGAATCATTTCGTGATGGAAATCTTGATGTGTTATTAGCAACAACAGTCATTGAGGTTGGTCTGGATAATCCCAATGCAACTATAATGATTATTGAACATTGTGAGCGATTTGGATTGGCGCAATTACATCAGTTAAGAGGACGCATCGGAAGAGGTTCAAAACAAGCAACGCTTATAGCAATTGCTCATCCTCCAATATCAGAGATTGCACAAAAGAGACTTGAATATTTCAGCCAGACAACTGATGGCTTTGAGATTGCCGAAGCAGATCTTCATCTTCGCGGACCTGGTGAAATTTATGGTTTAAAACAATCAGGCGTGCCAATTTTCAAAGCAGTTCGTTTATCTTCGGATCAGGATCTATTGGAAGGATCAAGGGAAGTATTAGAAAATCTCTTCTATAATTATAAGAATATTGACAATGAATACTTAAATCTTTATAACTACTTACAAGCTATTGTCCAAAATAAAGATATAGCTTCTGGTGGTGGTTGATATTTTAATTTAAGTATATTACAGGGAGTGCTACAATGGATGAGAATGATAAAAAAAATGACATAATGTTTTCACAATTGGTTTTTTCTCTTCAAATGGGGGCTATGCAGCAGATGGGAAAAGTTGCCTCGCCCATTACCGGAAAAATTGAAAGAGATATTGAGATGGCCAAAGCAAGCATCGATATGCTCAGTATGGTGGAAGCCAAAACCAAGGGAAACCTATCTGACGAAGAAGCTAAATTTCTCAGTCATGCACTTTATGAACTGCGTATGAACTATGTGGATGAATCCAAAAAAGGTGATGATAAAGAAGAAAAACCCGAAGCTGTCGAAGAAAAGACAGAAGCTGAAGAAAAAACTGAAAAGGTTGACGAAGGAAAAGACGAGGAAAAACCTGCCGAATAATGAGTCAAAAACCATTTAATTTGTATAATAAACAGACGGTATGGTGTATCCTTGTAAATATAAATTACTATTGTGTAAATCAGCATAAAGTAATATATTTATTTAATGGAAATGGTTGATAAACTGTCACTTAAAACGAACATATCAAGGTCTTCAATGATATCTGCTTTTGGCGATCAACTTGAGTTTGACAAATCTCTGGCTCCCTTAACCAGTTTTAAAACAGGTGGGAATGCTGCCTATTTTATTTCAGTCGATTCTGAGGATGAGATGACTCGTGTTGTCAGGGAAACAAAGAAATCAGGATTACCCTTTTTTCTGATAGGTGGCGGCTCCAATCTGCTGGTCTCCGATAGTGGTTTTGAGGGATTAATTATCAAAGTGGAAATTATGGATTTGACTATACGGGAATCTAAGACGATAAATTGTGGTGCTGGTGTTGATTTGATGGATCTGGTAGATTTTGCTTCTGATAACTCATTATCCGGTTTGGAGTTTGCATCTGGAATCTGGGGTACGGTTGGTGGTGCAATTTTTGGAAATGCCGGTGCTTATGGCGGAGAGATGGGTGATATTGTTACTGAAGCGACATTAGTTGATAAGGATGGAAATATCAGAATAGTTGATAAGGACTATTGTAAGTTTCAGTATCGAGATTCAAATTTCAAAAAGACTAAGGAAATTATCACATCCGCCCGATTAAAATTAATAGATGGTGATAGAGAATCAATCAAAGCAAAAGTAAAAGATATACTCTCTTCACGAAATGAAAAGCATCCCAATGAAAATACCTGTGGCTGCTTTTTTAAGAATATTCCTGATTCTGGCGAAAAATATGGAAAACTCCCTGCTGGCAAATTATTAGAGGAAATAGGAGCCAAAAATATTTCAGTTGGGGGAGCAAAGATATTTGACAAACATGCAAATATGATTGTTAATTCAGGGAATGCCACATCAGCAGAAATCAGTGAACTGGCAAAAATGCTGAAACAAAGAGTTTTTGATAAGTTTGGTATCGAATTGGAAGAAGAAGTAACCCGATTGGGTAAATTTAACTAACTGGAGGAAGCCTATAGCACCTTTATAAATAAATAAAATTAACCGATAAACGGTTATAATTGTGAAGAAAAACAAAATTAATAATATATTCGTTTTCCTGACTGCTATTTGTCTGGTTGTTATAGCAAGGTCTGTTTCATTTAGTGCGTCAGGTTTTACTATGTCTTTAAGTGATCCTCCTCTTAAAGTCTCTCCATATAAAAGTGTTCCCAGCAGATATTCATTATCCTTAGGTTTAAATATATATCCGATTTTATCAGCTAATCTTAAGTGGCGTCCCACTATGGAGAGATATAGCAAGGATAAGCCGGATGCATCCTTTGAAACAAACTCATTTAGATTTAATATTGAATACTATCGCAAAGGAAGAAAGACTATTTCTCTTGTGCCCGTATCAGTTGATGCTGAAAATTACCTCGCTTATAAATTGAAGGATAATAAAACACGTAAATTTCATCAGTTAGTCACTGGTTCCAATAGAGATGGTAAAAATATCCGCAAAGGGGGACTGGGTATTTCTGTTGCATTACCTGACAGGCTTGGTAAAATATTCGGAGAAGGTGGAGCCGGTTTAAGAGTTAGCGGATATCGTAAGATTATCTTTTCAGGTAGATCCCAATGGACCGATGGTTCTACCTCTTCAATTTATAATCAGAGTAAATTCCCTTCACTTCATATGGATCAATTTTCAAAATTTGATATTACCGGTACTATCGGTAGTAAGATTACGGTTAAAGTATCCCAGGATAGCCAAACCGACATCCCTCTGGCTAATCGAATACAAATTAGATATAAAGGGGATGATGATGATATATTGAAAGTCATTGAAGCCGGTAATACAAATTTATCTCTGCCAAATACCAGATTTGTAGGTTATTCATCCCAGATTAGGGGATTGTTTGGTATAAAAGCAGAAGCCCAGGTTGGACATCTGAGAATAGTAGGTATTGCCTCACAGGAAAAAGGGTCATCAGAAACCGCGCGAATTACTCCTACAGGTGAAGAAAATGCCAAGATTATCAGAGATTACGAATATATAAAAAGAAGAATTTTTGATCTTGGTTATGAAAATGAATTTGCAAAGGGTGATGAGGTTATCAGATTAAATGTTTATCAGGCCCTAAGGCCATCTGAAAGCGGGAGGCCTGCCACAGCAGCATATGCACGACTCTTTGTTGATCCGGATAACAAAGGTATTGGTGGGGCAGAAAATAAGGACTACACCGCTGTTACCGATGGCGTAGATTTAGTATCACCAGATGATTATGAACCCTATTCAATACCAGATTCCAATAAACATTATATTGTATTCAACAGAGCTCAATCTCAGTATGCCATAGGTGTGTGGATGGAAATCAAAAGAGCTGATGGTTCTATATACACAGTTGGTAACATAGAATCAAATGTTGTGGATTTGAAATTAATTTATTCTGAAACGGCTGACTCAACCTACCATACCTGGGATCTTATGTGGCGTAATATTTATAGCCCTGGTGCCAGTGGTATGAACATTAATGATTTTGATGTTAAAATTTATAAAGGGGCTGATGGCGCTGAAGATCAACCTGATATTTTATCAGAACAGGTAAGTTCCGTTTATGGAAATCAACAGTATCTGGAAATATTAGGATTGGATATAGAGAATAAGAATAGCCAAAATATTCCTGACGGTAAATTTGATAATAAGTATGAGTTATATAATCAGGGATGGGGATTGATCGTTTTCCCGGAAAGAGAACCTTTTAATTCTGACAGAGTTTTCAAATTAGATGGGGGAGTAGAGACCTCTCCGCTGGAGGAGAAAGTTCCTTTAATATATAATGCATCAGGAAGTGGACAGGACAGAGGGACAGCCAGTAGATATTTCATGAAAATATTTACAAAAACCAGAAGTAATCAAATACGTCTTGGAAGATTAAATATTATTGAAGGCTCGGAAAAAATTACTGCCGATGGTACGCAACTATCCAAAGGGACAGATTATAGAATTGATTATCAGTTCGGACAGGTTACACTTACTTCCGATAGAGCAACAGACCCAAATGCAGATATAGATATTAATTTTGACTATTCCCCATTCTTAGCAATCCAGAAAAAGACACTTTTGGGTATGAGAGCCGAATATAATTGGAGTAAAGATCTGAAAATTGGTACCACTGTATTATACAAATCGGATAAAGCAGAGGATCGTAAACCAAGAGTAGGATCAGAAACATCTAAAATGGTTGTTTATGATATTGATGCTTCATTCAAATTATATCCCCAATTTTTGACATCATTAGTAGATGCTATTCCTCTTGTGCAAACGGAAGTTCCCTCCAATTTGTCAATTTCCGCTGAGATTGCTCAATCACATCCTAATCCAAATGTTAATGGAGTGGCGTATATTGATGATTTTGAGGCTTCGACTGAAAAAGTTTCTCTGGGGACATTTCGTACTGATTGGAAAAAAGCAAGTATACCTATTCAATTCGAAAGAGATGCTCTGGCTTATAAGCGGTCTCAGATCCTCTGGCATAATCTCAGGAATTCGCCTTCCACAAGTGATGTTTATCCTCCACAACCAGGTAAAGAAACAGCTGTTAGCACGATCAGAAGCCTTAGATTTATATTTCGACCAAATTATTTGGACACTATATGGGATGTGTCTGATACAGATAATGTTACTAACGAAATTGTACCAATTGAGGATGGTGTTAAATCATGGGCCGGTGTTACTCGTGCATTTGGAAGTAGTATTGATAGTAAGAGGCTTCAGCTTTTTGAATTTCGCGCCCGGGGTAACAGCGGGAAGATGCATATTGAATTTGGACAAATTTCTGAAGATATAAATGGTAATGGAAGACCTGATACTGAAGATGTTGGTGTTACTGGAGATTTCACTAATGAAGAAGATGTTGGTTTTGATGGTCTGGCTGACCATGAAGAGCCAAACTATGATCCGGTAACTAACCCAGATCCTAATCATGATAACTGGTACTTTCTTGGAGATGGGAAGTGCCCATTACCTTCCAGTGAATGCGGGCCATTACAGGATGAAAATGCCTGGAATGATTCCCTGTATTATGAATGGTTAAATGGTACCGAAGGCAACAAAATTGATTTTGATATGCTTGAGAAACCTGATAAGGAAATATTTTATATTAGGGATGGCTTCAAAAATCATGATGGTTATTTCTCTTATGTAATAGATTTTGGCGACGAATTTGAGCGATTCAGGGATGACTCCACAGCTTATGGAGACACTGCTGCTGCACAATGGTATACTTTCCGAGTACCTATCAGGGATTCATCCTTTATGGATGATATTGTGGTCGAAGATTTAAGCGATGCAACCATCCAGCCTGATTGGAACTCAGAGAAAATTCAACATGTCAGGATTTGGTTTGAAGGAGAAGAAGGCCAGACGACACCTGATACAATAGAAATTGCCGATTGGTATTTGCTGCAATCAAATTGGCGTGATACAACTATTTTTGGATCAAACTTAGATAGTTCTATTATTACCGTGGCTTCGATTAGCGAAGAGGATGGTACTTTTAGTCCCCCTACCGGTGTTGATGCCTATACAGATCCCAATACTGATGTAACTGAGTCTCAAAAAGGGCTGATGATTGACTTTGAGGATCTTGACTCTGATGATGTTGGGATGGCAGTGAAACATCTGTTATCTATTGGAAGCTATTCCGGATATCGCAGTATTGAAATGTTTGTTCATGGCAAGTATGGTACTGATCTTGATGATGGTACTGTTACATTTTTCTTCAGAATGGGAACAGATTCACTCAATTTTTACGAACAACAAACAAGACTTTATAATGGCTGGGATCCAAGAAACTTTGTAAGTATAAATTTTGATGAAATTACAAATTTGAAAGATTCACAGCAGAGGGAGCTTTCCCGAAACCTATGGCAGAATGTTGATGTTTATAACGAGGACAGCACCCTGCACGTACGTGGCAATCCAAATTTAAATCAGATAAAATATTTTGCTGCAGGTGTTATTAACACAAAAGAGTATGATCCTGTATCTGGTGAAGTTTGGCTCGATGAACTTCGTGTAACTGATGTTCGCAATGATGTGGGGACCGCCGGAAGAATCACAGTCGGGGGCAACCTGGCTGATTTGGGAAATTATAATTTTTCGTATCAATCGCAAGATCCCTATTTTAGGGGCGTTTCATCTTCTACCAGAGGAGGTTCCAGCCAAAATCTGGGAAGTGGCAATACCAAAACACAAATTTCATATTCCGCTAAAATTAATATTGATAAATTCCTTCCCCGTTCATGGGGTATTAAGCTGCCTATTTCATATAATGCTTCCAAAAACACACAAACGCCTCTGTTAAGAACCGGTTCTGATATTATATTACTCGAAGAAAAAAGAGCTGAAGAACAGACTATTAATGAATCGAAATCAATTTCGATTCGTCCGACAATAAGCAAACCTGGCAGTAGAAATCCTATATATAGCCTTCTTTTTAATAGATTAACAACTTCATTTTCTTATCGACGGACAACACGTGTTTCAGTAAATATTCCATACAATTTTGGTGAAAATTATAATATAAATTCAGGATTTGATTTGGGAATAAAACGCTCTCTAACTCTACCAATATTTTTCTGGACGAAATGGATTCCAATTGCTAAAAAGGTAGCTAAAACAAAATTAGGCTTATATCCAAGTAAATGGAGGCTATCGGGTGATTATACAAGGAATCTGACAATTACTGATGATAACAACGATGTTCGCAGATCTTCATTTGATCGTAAATTTAATGCAAACATGAATCTGACATATAAGCTTTTTGATAATCTTTCGACAACTCTAAAACTCCAATCGAATAGAGACCTAAGTGCACCTGATGCTATCAACCTGAGTTTAAAAAAGATTAAGCTTGGTATAGAAGAGAGCTTTAGCCAGAATTTTAATGCAGATTATAAACCGACTATTTTCTCTTTTATTGGAACTGATTTATCATATAGAGCATCCTATTCTGATCGGTGGGATCGTTCCTCCGAATCCCTGTCGTCTTCTTTCACCAGAAGCTGGAGCATCAAAGGATCCTTTTACCATCTGAAATTATTAGGTGGTAAAGGTGGTAATAGAGCAGCGATGGGTAGAAGTAAAGCCAGATCCAGAGGCGGTAATAAAGATCAGGAGAAATCATCTTCAGGCAAACCTTTCTATGATCCGCCTTTGGCAGCGTTAAGATTTCTTACCGGATGGATCAAGCCTATTCAATACAGTTATAGTGAACAATTCGGTTATAAGTTACCCGGAATGAAAGTTCGACCAGATCTAAAATACCGCTTTGGGTTTGTTACTGAACCCAATGTGGGGACTGTCAATCAGGTACAAAATCCAAATTCAAGTATTTCTAAATCTTACTCTATGACCTCCGGTTTTACTTTCCTGAGTGGTTTAACAACCGATGTTAAATTCAGCCGTACTATTAAAGAAGATCTTATTAAAAAAGGCAGCAGGTATGAAAATATATCTACCAGTTGGCCGGATCTTACAATTAGAATTTCCAGATTTTCACATCTACCTTTAATCAAGGGTGTGGTTAATAAAATAATTGATGTATTTTCTCCGAGAACCGGATATTCCAGAAGTACCAGAGAACAGATTGATGTAAGTGGTGGCTATAAAGTTTCCAGAACAATATCAGTCAGTCACAGCCCATTGCTTTCGGTTAATTTTAAAGTGTGGAGATCCCTTTCACTCTCATCATCCATAACTCTGTCCAAAGATACAAAAGAAGCATATCATTCAACAAGTGGTGATTTCAAATCAAGCCAGGTGAATTCGCGAAGAACTATTGGAGCCTCAACCAAGTACAGTTTCTCTTCTCCAAGCGGCATCAAAATACCGATTTTTGGAAGATTAAAATTCAAATCATCAGTGTCGATTTCGGTGGATGTTAAGAAGAATTTAAGCACAAATGAGACATTTGATGAACATGGGGAATTACAAACCGCTACTAACAAATCGGATCTGGCTATAACGCCAAATATCACTTATTCATTTTCGAAAAAACTAACAGGTGGATTACGTATGAGGTGGACTGATACGGAAACCAATGGTAAAAAGAGTCATCTCCGCGAGGTTTCAATCAGTATAGAAATACGATTCTAATATCTTTTCAATTGACAATCTGTCATAATTCAGAATTATTGTCTACATGGGAAAAACTATCAAAATTACAATAGTATTATTAATGCTGATTCAGTACGTCTCTTGTTCAACGGCAGAGATAAATCCACCTAAATTTAACGGAGAGCGTGCCTTTGAATACCTTAAGCAACAGGTAGCTTTTGGCCCCAGAGTACCAGGGAGTGAAGCATCAGGCAAATGCAGAGATTATTTCTACAATTATTTTGTGAATAACAACATAGGAATAGATTCACAACAATTTACATATCCTGATCCTTACTCCGGAAATAACATTGAAATGGTTAATGTTATTGCATCAATAAATAGTGATTATGAACCATCAAACCGGATTGTCCTGATGGCTCATTATGATTGTCGGCCAAGAACTGATTTTGCTTTTGATTCGCTTTTGAAAGATAATCCAATTGATGGTGCAAACGATGGTGCCTCAGGAGTAGCTGTTTTAATGGAATTAGCTAATCTGTTCAAAGAATCAACGCCACCATGCGGAATAGATTTGGTTCTTGTTGATGGAGAAGACTGGGGTAAAGTTGGTGATTTGGAAAACTATTTATTAGGATCGCGTGAATTTGCTCGCCGAGGTATCAGAGATAAATATCGCTTTGCTATTATAGTTGATATGGTTGGTGAAAAAGATCAACGTTTTTATCGTGAAGTCTATTCAGAAAGATTTTTTAAACCACTAAATGATATGGTATGGAAAACGGCTGCTGATCTTGGCGTTATTTCTTTTATTGACAGTGTTAAATATACGGTTGCTGATGATCATCTTCCCTTGCAGTCTGCGGGTGTCCCTGCCATAGATATTATTGATATTGACTATCCTGAATGGCATACGGAGTTTGATACGCCGGATAAGTGCTCAGCTCAATCTCTTGAGAATGTAGGAAGAGTATTAGCAAAAATTATTTATAACCCATCACTATGGCCAAAAAAATGATTGAAAAGTTAAGAGATTTCCCGGCAGTGGAAGAACTCCTTCAGAATCCTGAACTTAGGGATTTTGTATCTGCCATACCACAGCCCGCTGCAGTTTCAGTTATAAGAAGTATAATTTCCTTACAAAAGGACAAATTTAAAAAAGAGTCCAAACCGTTATCCAAAAAGAAACTACTACAACTAATAGCATCAGCTCTTATTACTGCCAAGAGGCAGGAAATCACCAGAGTAATAAATGCAACCGGAATATTGGTGCATACAAATTTGGGACGTTCTCCTTTATCGAATGAGATATTTGAGTCTATTAAAAAGTCTGTGACAGGATATTGTAATATTGAATTTAATCTGGCAAATGGGAAACGGGGCAGCAGAGGAGAGGCAGCAGAAAAATATTTGGCACTGTTGTCTGGTGCTGAGAGTGCAACTATAGTCAATAATTGTGCTGCAGCAATATTTTTAATGCTCAACACTTTTGCAAATCGCAAAGAAGTATTATTGTCGCGCGGAGAGATGATTCAAATTGGTGGTGGTTTCAGAATCCCCGATATTCTAAAAAAATCCGGGGCTAAACTGTGTGAGATTGGTACCACCAATATTACTAATTTAAGTGACTATGAATCAAATATTAAGGAATCAAAAACAGCACTAATATTAAAAGTTCATCAGAGTAATTTTGTACAGCAAGGATTTACCGAAGAGGTCAATCTTAAGGATTTGGTTGCATTAGGAAAGAAAAATAATATTCCTGTGATTAATGATCTTGGGAGTGGTGTTTTCATAAATACTCAGGAGTCACTTGGTATTAATGAAATGACAGTTGGCCAGTCAGTTCGAAGCGGGGCAGAGCTTACTTCATTTTCAGGTGATAAAATGCTTGGAGGTATTCAGGCAGGATTAATTGTTGGCAAAAGCGAGTATATTAAAAAGATAAAACGCAATCCTCTTTTCAGAGCTATGCGGGTTGATAAAGTTATCTTTTCAACTCTTGAGAGACTGCTTTCGTATTATCTTAATAATACATATGATAATAATATTAAGCTCTGGTCAATTCTGAAAACACCTGAATCTGTTCTTTATAAAAGAGGCAAAGATATCCTTTCAAAACTAAATAACAAGCCTGATATTTCACTGGAAGCAACCAAGTCTCTTATGGGAGGCGGATCTTTGCCGGAAGCAGAAATGCCATCGGTAGGTTTGGTCTTCTCTCAGGAATATAATGCAAATAAATTATCAAAAACATTCAGAGAACTCAATCTTCCGATTCTTGGTCGGGTAGAGAAAGAGCAATTCATTATCGATCTTAAAGCTATTGATGAAGATGATTTGCCATATCTTATTGATAGCATAAATAATATTATTGCCGGTTTAAAATGATTATCGTAGGTACTGCTGGACATATTGACCATGGGAAATCATCTATAGTAAAACGTCTCACCGGTATCAATCCGGATCGTCTCCCCGAAGAGAAAGAGCGGGGGATGACTATTGATCTGGGATTTGCATTTTACAAAACACCCCATGACGATACCATTGCTTTTGTCGATGTACCGGGGCATGAAAGATTTGTAAAAAATATGATTGCCGGAGCTGGCGGAATTGATGTGGTCATGCTGGTAATAGCAGCCGATGATGGCTGGATGCCGCAGAGCGAGGAACATTTTCAGGTTGTACGACTGCTGGGTGTTAAACATGGCTTAATTGTGATAAACAAAATCGATCTCGTTGAAAAAGACTGGCTTGATCTTCAGGAAGAGGACATTAAAAACAAAGTCGAAGGCACTTTTTTAGATAACCCCAATATTTTCAAAGTCTCCAGTCAAACAGGTGAAGGGTTCGACCAACTTGCCGGTTATTTGAATAATCTTATAGATAATATTGATATTCGCAAAAACATCAACAAACCTCGTTTGTATATTGACAGATCATTTACTCAACAGGGAATCGGAGGGGTAGCAACAGGAACTTTAAGAGGTGGTAGTTTTGATATCGGACAACAGGTAAATCTTTGGCCATCGCTTGAGAGTGGAAAGATAAAATCACTACAATCAAACGGTAGTAATGTCGGAACTGCTATTCCCGGACAGAGGACTGCCCTCTCAATAACTGGTATCAATAAATCTCTACTTGTAAGAGGTGGAGTAGTTACAGACAATGATCAGCTTCAGTATTTTAAACATCATCCGGTCTTAGCCCTCTCCGTTGAACTACTTGGCAATGCACCAGTAAGTATTAAAGATAGAAGAAATGCTCTTATGATAGTTGGGACTACCGAAGTAGAAGGGGAACTTCGTCTTTATGATTCTAAAGAATTGAAACCATCTCAAAGCGGAATAATATTCTTTAAACCTGATAGTCCAGTATATAGCCTAATAGGGGATCGCTTTATTCTACGACTTCCTACACCAATGGTTACTTTGGGGGGTGGTAAAGTACTTGATCATCTTCAGTATTTCCCAAGACAAAAGCATCTCAAGGATTATGTATATCTAAAGAATCGTATTTCTGATAGTTTGCAGGAATTAATTGTTTCGGATATTGAAAAATCAATTATGGTTAAGCGTGAAGAACTTTTGGAATATGCTGATTACTCTAAAAGTGAATTGAAAAAAGCGACTGATGAACTATTAAAAAACAATAAGTTAAATGTTTATAACGGCAAGTTGTATAATTCTGAATATATAAAAAAAATAGTGATTGATTATTCTGACAGGATAAAAAAGTACTCTATAAATAATCCGCATCTGACAACCCTCACATTGCAGCAATTAATACAAATTGCGATTTATGAAAATGAACTCGCCGAGGATATTATTAAGTACATGGTCTCAGAGGGGATATTGTCAAAGGCAGGTTCAAATTATAATTTGTCAGGTCAAACCACCAGCCTGAAAGGTCCGGTTAAAAAGGCATACAATGATATTCTTTCACAATTAAAATCTGATCAATATACTCCGCCGCTGCTAAGCATATTTGCAAAACAGGGCAAGCCTTATAAGGATGCCATCAAATATATAATTGATACAAAGCAAGCCTACAAATGCGGTTCGGATTTCATATTTTTAACAGAAGCATGGAGTAATATTATCACATTTATTACTCAACATATTACTAATAATGGGAGTATTACAATTGGCGATTTGAGGGATAAATTTAATATTACTCGAAAATATTTAATACCAATTCTTGAGGAGACTGATAGATTAAAAATTACAAAACGCGAAGGTGATGTAAGAAAAGCAGGGGAGAATTTTAATAAATGAAACTACTTATAACTAATGCAAAAATCTATACTCTCGTTAATGATCTGATTGTTAATTCAATGGTAATTGAACAGGGCAAAGTTGTTGCGATTGGCGATAATCTTGAAAAAGACAAACAATACACAAATTACAAACAATTAAATTGTAAAGGGAAAACAATTCTCCCGGGATTTGTTGATGCCCACACTCATTTTGTTTTTTATTCTTTATCATTAGGATCTGTACATTTATCAGATAAGGACACACTCAGCGGTTGCTTGAAGAAGATTTCAAAATATTCTAAATCATTAAAGAAAAACGAGTGGATTGTGGGGGAGGGTTTCTCGCCGGATAAAATATATGCCAAAGAGGATCCGAATCGTTTTATGCTTGATAAAGTAACTGGCGGGCGACCGGCATTTATTTTTTCAAAAGATGAACATATTGTTTGGGCAAATACAAAAGCATTGGAAATTGGTGGAATATTAACTGGCAGAGCCTGTCCTGATGGTGGTGAGATTGTGCGTTTGTCAGATGGTACTGCTTCAGGGATATTAAAAGAGAATCCAGCTTATGAGTCTATTTATAAGAACATTCCATACCCATCAAAGAGCTATCAGGACAAATACTATAAAAAAGCTCTTGATATTGCATACCGCAAAGGTGTTACCGGGGTTCATTCATTTGACGGTCCCGAAGCTTTTAAATATCTGATGGAGTTAGCACAAAAAAACAAAACCGGAATAAGAATAAATTATTATCCTCCTCCAGAATTATTACCCGAATTGCTTAAAACGAAAACAGTTTATGGTACTGGAAATGAATTTCTTAAAATTGCTGGTATAAAGATATTTTCTGATGGTTCTCTCGGAAGTCAAACGGCTTTGTGTTTTAATAAATATATTGGCTCAAAAAATAATTATGGTATCGAAACACTCACCTCAAAGAGCATGCTTGCTATTGCAAAAAAAGCATCAAAGTTGGATCTTCCACTGGCTGTCCATGCTATTGGTGATAAGGCCGTTTCGAATGTCCTTGATACCTTCGAGAAAGCGCCTGTTTTAAAATCTGGTGCCAGGCATCGTATTGAACATCTTCAATTAATTCGCCGAAAAGATATTGCTCGGTTAAAAAAACTTAATGTTATTGCCTCTATGCAGCCTTCGCATTGTCCGTCAGATATTGATCTGATTCATAAATATTGGGGATCAAAAGGCAAAAATGCCTTTATCTTCAAAACACTGCTAAATAATAATATAGATTTGGCTTTTGGCTCTGATGTTCCCATTGAGCAATTAAATCCAATTGAAGGTATTGCCGCAGCTGTGAATCGTATACGCAAAGTAAACCGGAGAGTATTTTACCCTGATGAATGTATTAGTGTTTTAGATGCTGTAAAAGGATTTACTATAGGTGCTGCAAAAGCTGTTGGACAGGAAAATAGTCGTGGCTATTTAATACCGGGATATCTGGCTGATTTTGTTGTATTATCTGAAGACATTTTTAAAGTTGCACCAAGCCGCATTTATGACATTAATGTATTAGCAACATTTATTGGTGGTTCTCCTAAATATTTAGATAAGAATCTAAATATGAAATAAGAGAGCAAGGCCTTAAAAGTGGCAAGGCCACCAGTTAAAGTTGATAGTTGAGTATGTTGTGTATAATGCTGTGGGTTGGCAAAATTAAATGATTACTCCAATTCTAGATAAAAAGTGGCAAAGCCACCCTTGACTTGGGTTATAATAAAGGACATATTAAATATATGCGAACCAGAATTACAATGTTAGCTATTCTCTGGTTGTTGATCTCTTCAATAGTTTTTACAGTCTATGCAACCGGTACAGATTCACTTGAAATTGATTCATTGATATTGAATCAGGATTCCTCGCTTGTTGCTGAATCAGATACAGAATCTCTTGTCCTGACATTGACAATTGATGGTGCTATCGGGACCGTTACAAATGATCTTATAGCTCAGGCTGTTGATGAAGCAGAATTGAATAATGCTGAATTACTGGTAATCTACCTTAATACACCGGGAGGTTTTACCGAAGCAACCTGGGATATTTGTATGAATATCTTAAATTCTAAAGTTCCGGTTTGTATGTATATCGCTCCAAGCGGTGCCAAAGCAGGATCCGCAGGAGTTTATATGACCTATGCTTCCCATATTGCAGCAATGGCTCCTACTACGAACATCGGAGCAGCCCATCCGGTTTCAGGTGATGGCAAAGAGATCGATTCGGTGATGAACGAAAAAATTACCAATGATGCTGTTGCCCAAATTAAAGCAGCTGCCGAGACCTATGGAAGAAATGCAGATTGGGCAGAAAAAGCAGTCAGGGAATCAGTCTCTATCACTGACAAAGAGGCTTTAGAACTTAATGTCATTGATATCAGGGCTATTAATATTGAAGACTTACTTGAACAAATTAATGGCCGCACAGTTAAATTGCAGGATTCCGAAAAAATAATGAGCCTGACAAACTACAGGGTTGAAGATCAGAAGATATCATTTATACATAGAGTTCTGCTTATAATTACTCAACCGAATATTGCTTTTATTTTGTTTTCATTAGGTAGTCTCGGATTAATGCTGGAGCTATATAACCCCGGATCAATTTTCCCAGGTGTTGTTGGTGCTTTTTGTCTTATTTTGGCATTATATGCTTTTCAGACGCTGCCTATCAACTATGCCGGTTTAGCTTTGATATTATTGGCGATAATTTTATTTATAGCTGAGATAAAAGTTGTAAGTCATGGCTTTTTGACCGTTGGAGGGGTGATTTCCCTTTTCTTTGGAGGACTTATGCTTATAGATACAGTTGACCCTACTCTACAGGTTTCAAAATCAGTTCTAATTACTGTTGTTTTATGTGTCGGAGTAATAGCTGCTATTGCTGCTTATCTGGTTATTAAAACTCACAGTAAAAGACCATTCTCAGGTGGTGAAGGGATGGTTGGCAAGATTGCCGAAGTCCGTAAAAAGGGCATGGTTTATGTGGATGGTGCCTTATGGAAAGCTAATTTTGTGGATGAAGTAGCAGAAGGCGATAAAGTTGAAGTGATCAGCATGGATAAGCTGACACTTAAAGTTAAGAAAATATAATTATTTAATTCAGGGAGTGGTGATATGCAGTTTGCTCCGTTGTTCTTTTTAATATTTATAGTTCTCATACTCATAATGAACATGATCAAGATTCTCAAAGAGTATGAACGAGGAGTTGTTTTCAGATTAGGGCGTTTATTGGGGACCAAAGGACCCGGTCTTATAATTCTTATTCCGATTATTGATAAAATGGTCAGGGTGGATTTACGTGTCATTACCTATGATGTTCCTCCTCAGGATGTTATTACCAAAGATAACGTTTCTATAAAAGTAAACGCGGTTCTGTATTTTCAGGTTGTGGATTCTGATAAAGCTATCGTTAGTGTAGCAAATTTCTTTGAAGCTACTTCTCAAATTGCCCAGACAACATTACGGTCTGTATTGGGTCAGGTAGAGCTTGATGATTTGTTAGCCAAGCGTGAAAAAATTAATGAAGAGTTACAACATATAATTGATGAGCAGACTGAACCCTGGGGAGTAAAAGTCAGCGTAGTCGAAGTTAAAAATGTTGATCTTCCTCCTGAAATGCAGCGAGCTATGGCAAAACAGGCCGAAGCTGAACGTGAACGCCGTTCAAAAGTTATTCATGCTGAAGGTGAATTTCAAGCTTCAGCCAAATTAGCCGAAGCAGCAACAGTTATAGCCAGTGCTCCAAACGCTATGCAGCTTAGGTTTCTTCAGACTCTGACCGAAGTGGCCGCAGAGAAAAACTCAACACTTATTTTTCCGATTCCTATAGAGCTTCTCGAAGCAGCCCAAACTTATAATGAGAAAAATAAGTAGTAGATAATAAAATATCATAATTAAAGCCCGGTTTTATATAACACCGGGCTTTTTTCTCTTTCTTCTAAATAGTAAATCATTTATACTCAATCATTATGACTACAAAACGAACAGACTATATCAGCTGGGAAGAGTACTTTATGGCCATTGCCCAGCTTTCGGCCAAGCGCTCCAAAGATCCCAGCACTCAGGTAGGGGCTTGTATTGTTAATAAGAGCAAAAGAATAATTGGTATAGGCTACAATGGCTTCCCGATTGGCTGCTCCGATGATGAACTTCCCTGGGAAAGAAAAGGAGATTTCCTGGAAACCAAATATCCCTATGTCTGCCATGCGGAAATGAATGCTATTACCAATGCTTCCAATAAACCAGAGTTGGATGGTGCCTCACTATACGTCTCACTTTTCCCTTGCAATGAGTGTGCCAAACTTATTGTCCAGGTTGGTATTAAAGAAGTGGTTTTCCTCTCAGACAAATATCATGATGAAGACATAATGGTTGCAGCCCGTAAGATTTTTGATATGGCCGGAGTTAAATATCGGATATTGGAACCAGTAAATAAAGATATCAGGTTAAGCCTGAATGATTTATAGTGGTCTATTATTGCCCATATTTATTGTTATTTTAAGAATTTAATAATTAAACTATCATAATTTACTAATTCATGGAACTGGACTGTTATAGTTCACGTTTAAAATTTCATAGATTAATAAATGTTTTGGTTGATTTTAAATTAAATATCCTTACCTATAATTTTTTAGTGTAAGACCATTCACCGATTCTACAGGAGCAATACAATGACAAGAACCAGAGAAGATGTCCTCAGATTAATCCATGAAGCCGGAGTCAGATATATCAGGTTATGTTTTACGGATATTCTCGGACAAATCAAAGGGATGTCAATCACCCGCTCTGAAATTGAACAAGTACTTGAAGAGGGCCAGGGATTTGATGGTTCCTCAGTCGAAGGTTTTGCCCGTATTGAAGAATCCGATCTAATGGCACATCCTGATCCGCTCACGTTCCGAATAATCCCCTGGGAAATTTCCGGTGAAAAAGTGGCGATGATGTTCTGTGATATTACTAATCCTGATGATACTCCATATGTTGGTGATCCCCGCTGGGTATTGAAAAGGAACTTGCAGAAAATTAAGGAAAAAGGTTGGACATTAAATGTCGGTCCTGAACTGGAATATTTCTATTTTGAAGATGATTCTGATACCAAAGCCATTGACCATGACGGTTACTTTGATTTTGGATCAGTAGATAAAGGCTCTACTGTCCGTAAAGCAACTGTAAATGCTCTTGAAGCAATTGATATTGCGGTTGAATGCTCACACCACGAAGTAGCCCCATCACAGCATGAAATTGATTTGAAATATCAGGAAGCTCTGGTGATGGCTGATTTTGCTCAGGTTTATAAATTTATTGTCAGGCAGGTCGCTCTTCAGAACGGTCTCCATGCCACCTTTATGCCCAAACCGATATTTGGTGAAAATGGTTCTGGTATGCACTGCCATATGTCTCTGTTTAAAGATGATACAAACTTATTTGCTAATGGTGATGATGAGTATAATCTTTCAGAAATAGCTCGTCAGTTCACTGCTGGAATTTTAAAGCATGTCAAAGAATTTACACTGATTACAAACCAGTGGGTCAATTCATATAAGCGATTGGTTCCCGGTTATGAAGCTCCGGTTTATATTAGCTGGGGGAGACGCAACCGTTCAAGTATGGTCAGGGTTCCTATGTACCGTGTTGGAAAAGAAAAGGCCACCCGTATAGAACTCCGCTCACCTGATCCGGCAGCAAATCCATATCTGGTTTTTTCCGCTATGCTTTCGGCTGGTCTGAAAGGGATCGAAAAGAAATACAAATTACCAGAACCTATCGAGGATAATATTTTTGCTATGTCTGATAAGGAGAAGAAGAAACTCAAAATCGACACCCTTCCAAATTCTCTTGAGAATGCTGTTAATGAATTTGAAAAATCAAAACTTATGAGAGAGAGTCTTGGTGATCATGTGGTTGATAAACTGGTGGAAAATAAGAAGATCGAATGGGATCAGTACCGCGTCCATGTTAGCCAGTTTGAAAAGGACAAATATCTACCCATGATCTAACAGGCGTAGCCACTTCTAATATAGATAATAATAACCCATTCCTTTTTAGGGGAGTGGGTTTTTTTATTAAACGGTATTTGACTTATTTTCGTTATTCATTATAATATATAATCTTATCAATTTTAGGCAAGGCAGTGATATATTGAATTTGAAAAATAATGACACCATGAAGAATCTATTTCTTCTGGTTATATTATTGTCTTTATTATGTCCGTCTATATTTGCCGGTGATGCTGTAAACGAAAATCAGAAAAATAGTAAGAAAATATTATCAACTGGAATAAATATTGGAATCCTGGATTGTTATGAATCTGGATATTTAAACGATAGAATGAGTTTCTCAACAATTTCGCATAGTGGGTTATTCATATCTGTTAAAAAAATATATTTCGATCTAATCCTTTACAATGATATCGTAAATGTTACAAATAATTTTATCGAAGAATCAGGATACCAGAAGCAACATTTTAATCTAAAGTATAGTAATCTCATGATATCTATTGGATATGATCTGATTGGACTATCAAATATTTGTTTCACACCATATTTGGGATTGAGGAATACAGAAATAAAAGAGTATGATAATTTATATGATCATCATCCCAATTGGGACTTAAGCGCAAGAAGCAATTCTTCTCCATTATGTGGTCTGAGAATTAAATATAATGTTATTATACTTGGGGATTGTGGATATGATCTTTCTTTTTTAAATAACATTAATTTTAACATATTCTTTGATTTTAGAGTAAGTTGGTTAAACTTTAATAATTCTGAATTCGGTAAGGGTAATACTTTTGAATTTAGTATCGGGTTTATGCCTGAATATATAATGTATGAGAAGTAAGATGGGTAAAGAATGAATATAAAAAAATTTCAAATATTACTTCATCCATTATTTATAATATCATTGATGTTATTAATCATAAATGATCATTACTTAAAAGCAAACTATCCATCAATGTTAACCGGCAAGATAAGTGATTTTGCAGGATTATTTGTTTTTGCAATATTCATTTTTGCTATTGGCTATTCATTCTTTTCAAGAAGATTTAATCTTATTTATCTTCATATCACGATTGCATTGTTTTTTATACTATGGAAATTAGCTCCTGTAGAAATTCTTTTGAACTCAATAAGCAAAATCACTTCATTGCCAATGCCTACAAGAGTTAAAGATCCAACAGATTTGGTAGCTCTATCAATATTAATTATTAGCTATATGTTTATCACTTCCAGATTGAAAACTGTCATATTACTGAATATTAGTGTTTACAAAAAGTTATTGATATCAATAGTTTTGGTAGTATCAGGTTGGTCCATAATGGCGACTACTGATTGTGCTGTATGTCCTGATGATGAAGATGAGTATGATGGATACTTCACCTGTTGTAAAGGTATGCGGGGAAATATCGACGGAAGTGATAATGATTCACTTAATATTGCTGATCTGACATATTTAGTAACATATTTATATGAAAATGGTCCACGACCACCTTGTCTTGAAGAGGCTGATGTCGATGCCAGTGGTGATAAGAATCCTGTTAGAGAGGATGATCTGATTTACTTAACAGATTATATCTTCGATGGTGGACCTCCTCCATGCGACTGCCCCCGCGAAGCAGGATATGAATAATTAAATCAACAAGTTTGTTTGACCTAAGACCGAGTCTGGTTATATTCTCCAAGAATAAATATTATGTAGTGAGTTATAGTTTCTGTGCCATACGCTGATATTGAAAATGATGCAAAATTATTCTATGAAGAATATAACCCTAAAAATAGTGGCAATGCCACTCCTGTAATATTTCTTCATGGCTTCACCCTCGACCACCGCATGTGGGAGCCGCAGGCTCACTTCTTTAGAGACAAATACCGTTTAATATTTGTGGATGCAAAAGGGCATGGCAAATCTTCAGCACCGGATACAGGATACAGCAGAGCTGATCGAATTGAAGATCTTAATAATTTTATCAATGCTTTGGGATTAGAATCTGTCCACCTGGTGGGCCTCTCTATGGGTGGGTCTACCGGATTGGGCTATATATTCAAGTATCCTGAAAAGGTGAAATCCTTAACACTCGCCAGCACCAGTGCTGCCGGTTATAAAATCGGGCCCAAAATTTCCCGCATCGATAAAATGGTCAGAGAAAAAGGATTGGAGATTGCTCGGAAAAAGTGGATTCAATACGCTGTCAATTATTATCCTGAAGATCAAATAGAAATCAAGGATAGCTTAAAACTCATGATGCAGGAACATTCCGGTGCACCCTGGCTGGATAGACTGCGGGGGAAGTATCCTTCACCTGGGAATGATTTGGAAAAACTTCCTGATATAAAAGTACCGGTAAAAATATTTGCAGGGAGTGAGGATAAGATTTTTGAGCCACTGGCCCATATTTTAGGTGAAAAAATCCCCAACAGCAGTGTTTCAATATTTGAGGGTGTCGGCCATATGATTAATATGGAAGCTCCTGAAAGGTTCAATATTGAGCTCGGCAAATTTTTTGCCACTATTAGATAACGTTAGTAATATCAAAGACATATTATGACAATATGAAGTATTACTATATATTGCCATTGTTCAATTATACTTTCATTTATTAAATTTTTTACATTAAATGAAATTTCTTCATTTTGAACAAAATGTATCACTTTACAGAGGCTTAAAAATAAATATATTTGGTTGGTTCGTGGGTCAATTATTGAAATAGATTATTGGAACTGTCAACCCGTTAATTGTATGAAAGATTTTGAAAAACAGACTGGAGAATATAACAGATGATTAAGCCCAAGTCCAAAGCAAAGATTGCAGTATTTTTATCAGGTGGCGGATCGAATCTTCAGGCGATTATCGATGCTTCAAAGTCAGGCCTGCTCAATGGCGAGGTCGTACTGGTTATCTCCAATATGAGAAACGCTTTTGGATTAGTTCGGGCTGAAAGAGAGAGTATTGATACTTTCGTTTTCAAAGTTAAAAGTTATGTTAATCCTAAGAATGCAAATAAAGATCTTCTTGCGAAATTAAAAATGTATGATGTTGAATATATTGCTTTGGCTGGATATTTAAGATTGCTGCCTGAGAATGTTGTTAGAAATTATAAGAGCCATATTATAAACATTCATCCTGCTCTGCTTCCTAAGTATGGTGGTAAGGGAATGTTTGGCCATCATGTCCACGAAGCTGTTATTAACGCCGGTGACAAAGAATCCGGTGTGACAATTCATCTTGTAGATGAAATATATGATAATGGGAAAATTCTGCATCAGGTAAAAGTACCGGTTGAAAAAGAAGATACTCCCGATACTTTAGCTGCCAGAGTTCTGGAACAGGAGCATAAATGGTATGCCCGTATTTTGAATAAATTGATTAAAGGAGAATACAGGAAGTAAGATGAGTAATATTGTTTTAAAAACTGACATAAAAGAATATCCTCTGTTAGTTAGAGGAAAAGTTCGCGACGTATATGATCTGGATGACAAGCTTTTGTTTGTCGCCTCGGATAGAATATCAGCATTTGATGTAGTTATGCCCAACGGCATCCCCGGCAAAGGAAAAGTATTAACATCGATGTCTCTGTTCTGGTTTGATTTCCTTTCTGATGTGGTAGAGAACCATCTCGTAACCGCCAATGTTGATGAATACCCGGAAGTTCTCCATAAGTATCGTGATGATCTTGAGGGAAGATCAATGATTGTCACCAAAGCGGAACGGGTTGATTGCGAATGTATCGTACGCGGTTATATTTCAGGAAGTATGTGGAAAGAGCTTAAAAGAGAGCGGGAAAAAGGATCAAACACTGTTCATGGTTTTGATTTCCCTACTGATATTCAGGAATCAGGAAAATTACCAGAATCAATATTTACTCCTTCAACCAAAAACGATAACGGTCATGACGAGAATATAAGTTACGACCAATTGGTTGATATGATTGGTAAAGAGACGGCACAATTATGTAAAGAGAAATCATTGGCAGTTTATACTAAAGCAGCGGACTATGCTTTGACCAAAGGGATTATCATTGCCGACACAAAATTTGAATTTGGATTCAAAGATGGCCGCTTTATTTTGATTGATGAAGTTTTGTCACCTGATTCAAGTAGATTCTGGCCGGTTGATAAATATGAAGTTGGCCGGGGACAGGATTCATTTGACAAACAGCCAGTCAGGGATTATCTCGATAAGCTTGATTGGGACAAAAAACCACCAGCGCCGGAATTGCCGGATGAAGCGATAAATGCTTCCGCCAAACGATATGCCGAAGTGGAAAAACTACTGACCGGCAAATAATAATCAGGGATGTGAATATTTAAGATATTGGATAAGAAGATGAGTGATTTTGTTAAAATTAAGAGGGCTTTGATTTCAGTTTCGGATAAAACAGGGATAGCCAAATTGGCTGAAAAGCTCAATGCGATGGGTGTTGAAATTCTCTCCACCGGGGGAACCCTTAAAGTTATCAAGGATGCCGGGGTGCAGGCCATATCGGTTTCAACTTTTACCGGATCGCCTGAAATCCTTGGCGGACGAGTTAAGACTCTCCATCCTAAAATCCATGCAGGATTGTTAGCTCGTCGTGACAATGAAATAGATATGGATACTATGCAGGAATCAGATTATAAATCTATTGATCTGGTAATTGTAAATCTATATCCTTTTGAACAGACTGTCGCGAAATCCGATTCCACCGATCAGGATATCATTGAAAATATAGATATTGGCGGACCATCAATGTTGAGATCTTCGGCCAAAAATCATGTAAGTGTAGCAGTTGTTGTAAATCCTGCGGACTATAAAACGCTTTTAAAAGAAATGAATGAAAACGACGGAGCCACATCTTTTGAATTCCGTAGAAATTGTGCCGCCAAAGCATTCGCATTGACCTCAAGATATGATACTGCTATCTCAAGATATTTCTCAGCCGCATCAAAAGAAGAAACCGAAATGTTTCCTCCCAAACTTGATCTTGATTATTCTTTCCGTTCCGAATTGAGATATGGAGAGAATCCTCATCAAAAAGCAGCTATCTATGTTTCCGATGAATACAAAGGACCGACTCTGCTTGATGGAAATATTCTCTCAGGCAAAGAACTATCTTACAACAATTATGGCGACCTTGATGCCTGTCTTGATATGCTTCTGGATTTCAATGAACCTTTTGCATGTGTCTTAAAACACGCCAATCCCTGTGGAGCAGCAATTGGAGATACAATTACCGAAGCATACAAAATGGCCTATGAAAGCGATCCCCTTTCTGCCTTTGGCTCAATTATCGGATTGAATCGTGAAGTGGATATTGAAACAGCCAAACTTCTGCATGAAACTCCTTTTGTGGAATGTATGATTGCGCCATCATTTAGTGATGATGCAATTAAGCTATTGAAAAAGAAAAAAGCCCGGCGGCTTCTCTCTTTGCCTCAGATATCAAATGGGCTTCCCCAGGGGCATATGATTTACAAATCAGTCAGAGGTGGAATGTTACTTCAAATGCAGGATGAGTTAGAAACTAAGATTGAAGAACTAAAAGTTGTTACCAAAAGAGAACCAACTCCTGAAGAATTAAAATCACTCATATTTGCCTGGAAAGTTGTAAAACATACCAAATCAAACGCTATTGTTCTTGCAAAAGATAACGCGACCGTTGGTATTGGAATGGGGCAGACTTCAAGAGTAGATTCAGGATTTATGGCTGTCAAACGTGCCGGAGATAGAGCCAAAGGATCGGTGATGGCTTCGGATGCTTTTTATCCCATGCCTGATGGTGTTGAAGTTGGCACCGATGCCGGAGTAACGGCAATAATTCAGCCCGGTGGTTCCAAAGGTGATGAACAGGCGATTGAGGCGGCTGATAAAGCCGGTGCTGCAATGGTCTTTACCGGCCATCGTCATTTTAAACATTAAATGGCATAGCCAGCCACCTTGTGGCTTGTTACCTCAAGGCTTTGTATCAAATTAATTGAAGAATTGGGTGGCCCACCATTTATGGTGGGCTTACTTTATATCTGGTAAAATCAATTAACGTAGATAATAATAATCTACGATAATTATTTATATCGGAACTATCCTGATTATATTTCTGTTATACTTTTTAACTAATTAAATAGTAGAGAAATATGTCAAAACCACAAATAGTAATTTCACTATTAATTCTTTCAGTTTTTGCTGCAGCTATAAGCGTAGTTTCTTATCCTCGCCTTGCTGTAGAACAAAACGCTCCCTGTGCAACCTGTCATGTCAATCCGGCTGGTGGAGGAATGCGTAATGAATTTGGAAATTACTCGGTTGCATTTAACGAACTCTGTCTTCCACAAACAAAACATCTTGTCAGAGATAGATACAAATCACCTCGTTTGTCAGAGAGTGCTACATTTGGTTTTGACAGCCGCTATCTCATTTTTGAAGATGGAAATATTTTTAAAATGCAGACCGATGCCTTTCTGGCGATTGAACCCTTTAGAGATTTGGTTTATCAATTCCGTTTTTGGGAGAATGGAATAAACGAAAATTATCTTCTTATAAATTTTAACAATAAAAATACGCATATTAAAGTTGGACGTTTTCAACCGACCTATGGTCTTCGGGTAGCGGATCATACATCTTATATTCGTAATAGAACTGCCAATGCCTCAAATATTTATATTGATGGTTTGTCATTAGCTACTTCTATAAGTGGTGTAAATATTTCAACAGAATTTTATAACCCGAATGATCATGGTATGTTTATTGTCCATGCATATAAACCATTTACTTTATCATCACTTTCTGGGGTACTGGGTGGGTCATATCGCATTTCCGAATACATCAACGGTTCAACCGGACTATTCCCAGACAATAAAGCCCTGTTTGGGGGATTATCATATGATCGCTTCACACTGTTGGGAGAAATTGATATTTCCGGTCGATCAAATGACAGCCTTACATTTTATACGGGATTAACAACCAGATTGGAATATGGATTATATTTTATATCTGAATATAACTTCTTTGATGGCAAGCGCGATGTAGTAGATGGAGTGGATGAGTTTTTAAGATTTTCTCTTGAATTATATCCTCTCCCGTTTATTGAACTCAGACCATCATATACATACCTCACCCGTGGATATTCTGGAGACCGGAATGAATTCTTTTTGCAATTGCATTTTGGTTACTAACCGCCTGAAAACATTTAAGTGAACTATTGATGGAAAGGAATAATTATGTTTAAAACTTCACTGATTTTATTAGTTACATTTCTTTTAACTGGTGTTTGGGGCTGTTCTGATTCAGGCAATTCACCTACTAATGGCAATAATAATAGCGGTAATACTGAACCGACATTTACAAATGTAAATCAAATCTTTCAGGCAGCTGGATGTGGAAGTGTCTCATGTCATGGGTCATCGTCTCCTGCCGGAAATTATCCCATGAATGATTATGGCAGTATTGTTGATAGTGCAGGTTTTAATGGAAAAGCAGTTATTCCAGGTGATGGTGCAAACAGTAATCTATATCGTAAGGTTACGATAAATAAACCGTTTGGCAGCCGGATGCCATTATCAGGTGATACCTTGACAACGGTACAACAACAATTGATAAAAGAATGGATTGATGAGGGAGCATTGAATAACTAAAATGAAAACTTTAAATAAAATATTTGTATTCAGTACAATCTTTCTGGGTTTACTAATCAGTTCAAATTCAAATGCTGTTGAATTTAATCTTAAGAATATTAATACTGATACTGTGAAGTTTGAATCAACAGCGAAGCTGGAATTTGTTAGTGGCAAAACGAATAATTTAATTGGTGGGTTTTCTTTTGATCCTGATAATAATACAGGTCTAATTGATGGTAAGCTTCAAGTCGATTTGACAACAATTAAAACAGGGATAGATCTGCGTGACAGCCATATGCGGGAAAATCACCTTCATACTGAAAAATATCCTAATGCCTATTTTACGGTAGAGCAAGTTGAGGGATTACCTGAAAAATTACTTGAAAATATTGAATACAAAGGGACTGTAACCGGCGAGTTTTATCTTCATGGGATTAAAAAAGATATTACCTCTGATATTGCAGTGATAGTTAAGAGTAAAAAAGATAATGACATAGCCATCAAAGTAATAGCCAATTTTATAATTAAGTTGGAAGATTATGATATCCCGCATCCTAAAGCACTTTTCCTAAAAATAGCCAAAGAGATTGCGGTTGAAATTATATTTACTGGATATAGTAATACTGAAAAGAATGAAATTGAATTGCCTGATTGGTCAGCCAAACCATAAATTATTCACTTTTTTCTGAAATATCTTGCTTATATAAATAACCTTTACTATTTTACTTTAAATGACACCATTTATTGGTAGGAAAGATGCGTAATAGAATTTTAGAAATTGTAGTTTTTCTTATAGAATACATGCAGGGAGGGAACACTTCCGGAGGTAGTTCTGATGATGTCTCTTCGGTTCTTGAAGCTGAAGGTTATTCTGAAGATGAAATCTCCTCTGCTTATTCATGGCTCTTACAGCGATATGACAGTGCTCCTGAAGAATATTTTTCTGATTTTCCACCGGCTCCGACTTCAGTTCGCATATTAACACAATCCGAAAGAACTCAACTTTCTGCTGAAGCCCAGGGATTTTTGCTAAAACTTCTGCATGTATCGTTAATTGATTCAGAGCAGCTTGAGATGGTTTTGGAGCGAATTTCAACTTTTGGCCCAAGAGCAGTAGATTTGGATCAGATGAAGCTAATTGCCAGTTCGGTAGTGTTAGATGATCTTGATGATTTTGAAACTGTCTCTTTAGCACATCATAATGAAACGCCATCACCCCGAATAAATTAAGAATATGTCTCTTAAAAATAAGAAGATTCTTGTTGGTATGACGGGCGGAATTGCTTGCTATAAGGTTCCTTACCTGATTCGCTCATTGGTAAAGGATGGGGCCGAAGTACAGGTCGTTATGACCAAATCAGCAACACAATTTATAACACCGCTTACATTGGAAACAGTTTCAAATCATCCTGTTGCAATTGATATGTTTAATGATCCGGGACCAATCTCTACACGTCATATAGATTTTGCTGAATGGCCGGATCTAGTTGTTATTGCTCCGGCTACTGCTAATTTTATGGGTAAGGTTACCTCTGGCATTTGTGATGATCTGCTTACAACAATCATTTGTGCTACCAAAAAAAATGTGCTTTTAGCACCGGCTATGAATCCTAATATGTGGAGTAATCCAATTACCCAGCGTAATTTTAAAACACTTACCGATATTGGTTATCTTTCAATTGGTCCGGCCGAAGGAGAGATGGCGTGTGAAAGCAGCGGTGTTGGCCGGATGTCCGAGCCGGATGAAATTTTCGAAGAGATTAAGAAATCCTTAACTTCCTCAAAAAAAAAAGTCCTAAAAGGTAAAAAATTCCTGATAACTGCTGGTCCTACCAGAGAAGAAATTGATCCTGTCAGATACATCACCAATCATTCATCGGGCAAAATGGGTTATGCCATTGCAGAAGCTGCTGAACAGTTAGGTGCCGAAACAACTCTGATTACCGGTCCAACAAACATAAATCCTCCTGCGGGCGTGAAAGTTATCCACATAACTACTACAGAAGAATTGCAAAAGATGGTTATGAAAGAGTTTAAGAATACTGATTGTCTGATCATGGCTGCAGCACCGGCTGACTACAAACCATCGAAGAGAAATAAAAATAAGATTAAAAAGAACGGCGACAAACTTGCATTAGAATTATCACCCACAGATGATATTTTAAATGAAGTTGCAAAAACTAAAAAGAAAAAGCAATTAACAGTTGGCTTTGCGCTTGAAACAGAAAATGGAATTGCCAATGCCCGTAAGAAACTGACAGTCAAACAACTTGATATTATTGTTCTAAATCAACCGGGCAAAGATTCAGGATTTAATACAGAAACAAATCGGGTTACAATTATTGCACCAAAACGCAAACCAATAGAGTGGCCCTTAAATACAAAAAAAGAAATTGCACACAAGCTGCTTGAGTTTATAAGCAGAATGCTGTAATATATAAGTTTGGGATAAATATGAAAGATCAGCCGAAAAATATACATGATCTTTTATGTCAGGCTCTGAATGTTCAAATTGAACAGGGGCTGGGTGAAATGATAATTAATCCTGAAGCTGTTAAAACAGTAATCAAAAGCAAGGAACAAATAAATTTGACAGATAATAAAGAAAATATTAATACTGACATTATTGATACACCTGATGAAGCAGTTGGGTTAGCGCAATATGAATCCCTTGAGGAACACAATCAGGATATTTGCAAGTGCCAGTTATGTCCTTTAGGTAAAACCAGAACGAATTTTGTTTATGGTGTCGGTAATCCCAAAGCTGATTTAATGTTTGTTGGTGAGGCTCCCGGTCGTGATGAAGATGAACAGGGAGAGCCATTTGTAGGAAGAGCCGGCAAGCTTCTGAATGATATTATTAAGGCTATGAAACTCAAGCGTGAAGATATTTATATTGCCAATATTTTGAAATGTCGCCCACCGAGTAATCGTGATCCACAGCCTGATGAGATGGAAAAATGCTTTCCATATTTAAAGGAACAGATTCGTCTTATAAAACCAAAAATTATTTGTGCACTTGGACGTATCGGCGCACAGGCATTGCTGGATACTAAAACTCCCTTAGGCAAACTTCGCAAACAATGGCATCGCTTTGAAGGTATACCAATGCTGGTAACTTATCATCCGGCAGCATTGTTGCGGTTCCAGAAATATAAAAAAGATACCTGGGAAGATATGCAGCTGATAATGGCTGAACTTGAGAAAATGAAATAAAAATGGCTTACAATACAAAACCACAACAGAACAAACGACAGGAATACCAACCTCCTAGTAATCTTGATGCTGAAAAAGCAGTTCTTGGTTCGATCCTGAAAGATGATCAGGCTATTCATAATGTAATTGAAGTCTTTGATACTGAAGTTGTATTCTATGCTCCCAAACACAGAATGATTTACAGAGGGATGCTTGATCTCTATGAACGCCATGAGCCATGCGATATTACAACCCTGTCAAACTTACTTTCTGGTATAGGGAGTCTTGAGGAAATCGGGGGGAGAGTTTATCTGGTTGATCTGGCTGAGTATGTCATCTCAACTGCAAATGTAAAACATCATGCTGATATAATCCTTGAGAAATTTTTATTACGTAGATTGATCCAGACCACAAATGAAATTAACCGAAGTGCCTATGAACTCGAAGGATCAGTTGATGAACTTCTGGATTCGGCTGAAAAAAATATCTTTGATATATCTGAGCAGCGTCTCAAAAAGGGATTTGTTTCGATCAAAGAACTCATGCCTTCGACTTTTGATGAAATAGAAAATTTGCAATCACCTGATAGTGATATGATGGGTATCAAAACAGGCTTTACTGATCTGGATATAATGACCAATGGATTGCATAAAGGTGATTTGGTTATTGTTGCCGGACGGCCTTCTATGGGTAAATCGGCTCTGGCAATGAATATCGCCGAATATGTCGCTACAGAACAGGGTAAAGGAGTAGGGATATTTTCTTTGGAAATGTCCAAGGAACAATTAGCTCTAAGATCTCTTTGCTCAAGAGCAAAAGTTTCTCAGCAAAAATTAAGGGCCGGTAAACTTCGCGATGAAGAATGGAGTAAGCTTACTGTCCATGGGGGACAGCTTGCTGAAGCCCCGATCTATATTGATGATTCACCTTCATCTACATCGCTGGAAATTCGAGCCAAATCTCGAAGACTTAAATCACAGAAAGATGTAGATCTACAACTGATTATAGTTGATTACCTTCAGATGGCTGAGGGTTCCGGGAGGTTTGAAAATCGCCAGCAGGAAATGGCCAGTATCTCCCGCAATCTGAAAGCTTTGGCAAAAGAATTGGAAATTCCTGTAATTGCCTGTTCACAGTTATCTCGACAGGTTGAACAGCGTGGAGGTGAGAAGCGTCCCCAGCTTTCTGATTTGAGAGAATCGGGTGCAATTGAACAGGATGCAGATATTGTAATGTTTATTTACAGAGCTGAACATTATCTTTCACATCTCGAAAAGAATGATCCCAAGTATCAGGAAGTTGAAGGACAAGCGGAAATTATTATTGCTAAGCAGAGAAACGGTCCGACAGGGGTTGTGAAACTATCATTTGTAAAGGAATTTGCAAGTTTCAAAAATTTGGCTCCGGGTTATCGTGAAGTACCAGCCGATGTTGAACCGGTTGATCATGGCGATGGACATTCACCATTTTAAGGGAGTGAAATGGCTTCTGCACTGGTAGGTTTAGGAAGTAAAGGAGTTAGCTTTGTTGTCAGATTAGGGGGAATGACAATAATGTTTACTCGTTTCCTGGGATCATTGCCAAAATTTTTCCAATCATTTGGATTGGTTGTCGAACAGGTTTACAAACTTGGCGTCCAGTCTCTTCCATTGATAGTTATTATTTCAATTTTTGTAGGTGCAGTTTCAGCCTGGCAGGCAGCTTATCAATTCAAATTTATAGGTGCTCCCTTACATTATTTAGGACATGCTGTCGGGAAAGCGGTAGTTATTGAACTTGCACCGGTGTTATCAGCAATAGTATTTGCCGGAAGGGTTGGAGCTGGTGTGACTGCCGAGCTTGGAACAATGAAAGTTACCGAACAGATTGATGCTTTGGAATCTATGGGGATTAGTCCCATTAGATATTTGGTTATGCCAAGAATAATGGCTTGTCTTTTTATGGTGCCCTTTCTGGTTGTATTTGCAAATTTCGTAGCCATTGTAGGCGGGCTGGTTGTCAGCGTCATTGGTGTTGATGTATCTTCTGAAACATTTCTTTCTGGTTTCAGAAATTCATTTAAAATGGGCGATTTGATAAATGGATTAATCAAAGCAGGTGTTTTTGGATTCCTGATTGGATTAGTCGGTTGTTATGAGGGTTTCAATACTCGTGGGGGTGCAGAAGGAGTTGGATTGGCAACAACTTCATCCGTTGTTATCTCTTCAGTCTCAATATTGATATTTAATTTTATTTTTGCTCTCATATTATTCAGGATATAAAATGGATTCACCTTTAATTAAAATTTCAGATTTGCATAAATCTTTCGATGATCAAAAAGTTCTCGAAGGGGTTGATCTGGAAATTTATGAAGGAGATTCAATAACTGTAATTGGCCAATCCGGATGTGGTAAGTCTGTTCTGTTAAAGCATATCATCAGATTATTAGAACCAGATGAGGGAAAAATATTTTTTGATGGCGAAGACTTATCAGAATTGAGTTTCAAACAATTAATTTCTGTACGCCAACGAACCGGCATGCTGTTCCAATCAGCAGCATTATTTGATTCGCTTACGGTTGCTGAAAATGTGGGGCTTGGTCTCAAAGAACAGCGCGAACTCTCAAATAATGAAATTGAAAATGTTGTTGCCGAGAAGATTGAGTTGGTAGGTTTAACTTATGCTGCCGATAAGTATCCCTCAGAGTTATCAGGTGGAATGAGAAAACGAGCGGGTCTTGCAAGAGCTATTGCCTGCAAACCGGAAGTTCTTCTGTATGATGAACCAACCACCGGACTTGATCCAATCACAGCCGACATGATTGATGAACTGATTGTTGAATTAAATAAAATATTAAATGTGACTTCAATTTCAGTAACACATGATATGAAATCAGCTTTTAAAATAGCTAACAGGATTGTAATGCTTTATCAGGGAAAAGTTCATTTTGATGGTACTCCCGATGAAGTACGCAATACCGATGATCCGGTTGTTCAACAATTTATAAATGGTAATGCCACCGGCCCGATACAGGTACGTTAATGATTCAGAAGAAAAAAACAAAAACAGCTTATTATTGTTCACAATGCGGTGGCGAACATCCGCGATGGCAGGGGCAATGCCGTGAATGTAATCAGTGGAATACACTCGTTGAAGAGAGAGTTGTAAATACTAATCGTCTTACAGTGAAAATCGAATATAGTAACAGGCAATGCCTGCTTCCTGATATTAGTACGGAAAACCTCAAAGGGTATAATAGTAATATAAAAGAATTTGATCGGGTATTAGGGGGACAGCTTCTTCCGGGATCTGCAATTTTAATTGGGGGTGAACCGGGAATTGGAAAATCAACTCTGATTCTTCAAGCGGCTGAAGCTTACTCAATTCAGGGATTGAATGTCGCTTATATTTCAGGTGAAGAATCTCCAGCCCAACTAAAACAAAGAGCCAAAAGACTGAATATCAATGGTGATAATATTACTGTAATCAATGCCACCATCCTTGAAGATATTGTTAATATACTAAGTGATGGTAACTTTCAAGTTGTGTTGATTGATTCTATTCAAACCATGTCATCATCGACCCTTGATTCACCACCGGGAACAGTGGCTCAGATCAGAGAATCTGCCTACCAATTAATTTTACAAGCTCGTTCAAAAAACTATGCCTTATTTATGGTTGGTCATGTCACCAAAGATGGCAACGTTGCTGGACCTAAACTTTTGGAGCATATGGTTGATACTGTAATTTATTTTGAGGGTGATAATTCGCAATTGTATCGAATCCTCAGAGCCACAAAAAATCGGTTTGGATCGGTATCGGAAATTGGCTTATTTGAAATGATGTCTGAAGGGCTTGTTGAAGTTTCTAATCCCTCATCATTATTTCTTACTGACAGAGACAATAATATCAGAACAGGATCAGTTGTCACAGCAATTTGCGAAGGACAGAGACCTATATTAGTAGAGATACAAGCCTTGGTTACACCTACCAATTATGGCACTCCTCAAAGAGTGGCAGGTGGTATCGATAATAAACGTCTGGCATTGTTATTGGCAATATTAGAGAAAAAATGCGGATACCCGATGGGGAACAATGATGTTTTTGTATCAGTAGCAGGTGGTTTAAAACTGACTGAGCCAGTGATTGATCTGCCAGTGATGGCAGCAATTGTATCATCACTTTTGAATAAACCAATACCAAATGATGCTATACTTTTTGGTGAAGTTGGATTATCAGGGGAAGTTCGCGGCGTGACAATGGTTGAACAAAGGATCAATGAAGCTAAAAACATGGGCTTTAATACTGTAGTTGCTCCTGAATCAAATTCCGATCGTTTTTCCTCTGACAAAATAAATGTCACTGGAGTTTCACAATTACAACAAGCACTGGACATACTTTTTGACTAATTATGATTGAAAAAATATATAAGAATTTCAATATTGATAATGCTGCCCGAAGAGGCCAGGTAACAACTCCGCATGGCTCTTTTCAAACTCCAGCTTTTATGCCGGTTGGTACATCAGGTGCGGTCAAAGCCCTGACTTCAGGAGATCTTGAAGAATGCGGTGCTGAGATAATTTTGGGCAACACCTATCATCTTTATTTACGACCTGGTACAGATATAATCGAAGCACAGGGAGGGCTGGCGAAATTTAATGGATGGAACAAACCTACATTAACCGATAGTGGCGGTTATCAGGTATTCTCATTGCAGGATATTTCAAAAATCACTGATGATGGGGTTGAATTTCGTTCGCATCACGATGGCTCCAAACATATGTTTACTCCTGAAAAAGTTATGGAGATTGAACATGCAATCGGGGCAGATATTATAATGGCTTTTGATCAATGTGTTCCTTATCCTGCTGATCGTGCTTTAGCTGAACTTGGTGTAAAACGAACCTTTGATTGGTTAAAGAGATGTGTCTTACGATTTGAACAAATCTCTGATAATACAGAAAAAAGGAGGCTTAGCCTCCTGGGGATTGTGCAGGGTTCGACTTATAAAGATCTACGGAAACTATCTGCGGAACAGGTGACTTCTATTGATTTGCCCGGCTATGCTGTAGGAGGATTATCGGTAGGGGAAAGTAAATCCGAAATGGAAGATATGCTGGCGCATACAATCCAGTTTCTTCCTGAAGATAAACCGAGGTATTTGATGGGTGTTGGTTACCCTGAAGATATTCTGATGGCAGTCTCTTATGGAATAGATATGTTTGATTGTGTATTACCCACGCGCAATGCTCGAACCGGGAATGTGTTTACTTCCGAAGGTCAGTTGACATATCGCAACGCCCAATATGCCAATCAGGATATTCCTTTGGATCCGAATTGTGATTGCAAAGTATGCCAGAGATATAGCCGAGCCTATATACGCCATCTCTACAATCAATCTGAAATTACCGGTATGGTTTTAGCATCTTATCATTCTACTTATTTCTTTCAAAACTTAATGAAACAGATAAGATCAGCTATTGAAGCAAACAAGTTTGATCAATTCCGTAAAGAATTTTTAGATAAGTATAATAATTAAGATCCATTGACTAGGCATGTAATAAAAGAGGCTATGCCTCTTACCAGCCGAGTGGTACTAAATATCCTACTGTAAGCCTGACATTATTAAGTCTGATTTTTTCAGAGTGAGTTGAAAACTGATTCTCTGAAATATATTGTTTTGTTATAAGGGTTGGGGATACTTCCGTAATTGCAAGTTCGAGAGAATATCTTTGGTATATTCTTAAACCAAGTGATAATCGAAAACCGGGTTTGCTAAGCATGTAGATTTCAGTGATCTTATTGGTTTCATATAGTGAATTTGATGTATTTGGCGAAAGCGAAATGTAGTTTTTCACATAAACAAACCCAATCCCAAAATAGCCGGTCATCCTGTTTGTTCCTCGATAATATAGAATTTCAGTCGAAATAGTCGTTCCATGAAATTTACCTTTGGGATATAAATTTGAGGTCATATTCCCATAACGGTAATCAAAAGCAGTTCGGATAACAAAGGGGTGATGAATCATAAACTCTGATTTAATAGTGACTTCGGGACCGCTGGTTATCATTCGCGAGGGACCGTTGAATCCAGCTGTTAAATGCAGATTTACATGATTGAGAGTATCCTGTTGAACTGGGTTTAAGGGATAAACAGGTGATATCAACCAGGCTGCGATAAGTAAAACAAACATGTATGGCTCCTCTAACTGTTATCTATTATAATAACGCATCATTTTAAATTTTGTCCAAGAAAAACAGCAAAAATCAGAAAAATTCGTGGACAATTAAAGTCTAATATGGTTATTTAATTTCAAAATAATAAAAACTCTTGATAAGAGGAGCTAATTCATTGTGTCACAACGGCAAATTAAGTGCAAATATACCAAAAATCGGGTTGACTTTGAGTAAAATAAAAATATATTAACATCTTGAATAAATAGGCTGTGAATTGATTCACAAGCCTGATAGATGATAATGACAAGTTATTGTTAATGATAATCTTAACGGAGTAGGTTATGGGCAGTCCCAAAGTTTACAAAAATTTAATAAACGGTGAATGGGTTGATTCTAAATCAGGTAAGACATACGAGAATATTAACCCTGCCGACAACAGTGATGTTGTTGGAGTTTTTCAAAAATCAAATGAAGAAGATGTCAAAGAAGCTATTGATGCCGCTTCGGAAGCATACAAAAAATGGCGCCTGGTTCCAGCACCAAAACGCGGTGAAATTATTTATCGCATTGCCGCTCGTTTAGAAAAAGACAAAGAGGAACTCTCTCAGGTGATGACTCGCGAGATGGGGAAGATCATTGCAGAGACTCGTGGTGATACCCAGGAAGCCATAGACATGACCTATTACATGGCTGGTGAAGGTCGCCGCTTGTTTGGAGTGACAACTCCCTCAGAGATGCCTAACAAATTCAACATGACTGTCCGCCAACCATTAGGTGTCTGTTCTTTTATTACACCCTGGAATTTCCCAATGGCTATACCGTCATGGAAATCAATGCCAGCATTAATTTGTGGTAACACCATAGTTATTAAACCGGCAACAGAAACTCCGGCATCGGTTGTAAATTTTGCCCGTGTTTGCCTCGAAGAAGGATTACCTCCGGGAGTACTCAATGTTGTAACTGGTTCAGGTTCTGTACTTGGTGAACCATTGATGAAAAACAAAGCTGTTAAAATTGTTTCTTTTACAGGATCAACAGAGGTTGGTCGGACAATTTCTGAAACATGTGCTACTGATTTCAAACATTGCTGTTTGGAAATGGGTGGTAAGAATATACAGATCGTAATGGATGATGCCAATATGGAATTGGCTGTTGATGGTGCTCTGTGGGGTTCTTTTGGAACAACCGGACAGCGCTGTACTGCAACCAGCCGGATCATCTGTCAGGATGGTATCTACAACGAATTTATTCAGGAATTATCCAGAAGAGCTAAAGAGTTAAAAGTTGGTAATGGACTTGATGAATCGGTTCATATGGGACCATGTGTAAACCAAAGCCAGCTTGATACAGTACTCAGTTATATTCAAATTGCAAAAGATGATGGCGGTACGCTTATCTCTGGTGGTGAAAAACTTACTGGTGGTGACTATGATAAAGGCTTCTTTGTACAACCAACTATCTTTGGAGATATTACCCAGGATATGAGAATCTGGAGAGAAGAAATCTTTGGTCCAGTTGTTGGTGTTGGGAAATTTAAAGATCTTAATCAAGCTATTGAAAAAGCCAATGACACCCCTTATGGACTGTCAGCTGCTATATTCACACAGGATGTAAACAATGCCTTTACTGCTATGAGAGATGTTTACACTGGTATTTTCTATGTCAATGCTCCAACTATTGGCGCTGAAACTCACATGCCTTTTGGTGGTACCAAAGAAACAGGTAACGGACACCGTGAAGCTGCAACTGCTGCTCTTGATGTCTTTAGTGAATGGAAATCTTGTTATGTTGATTTCTCCGGAGCACTTCAGAGACCGCAGATTGATTAAATAATTTTAGGATATTAAAAAATAGTAATGACACATTGTAAACACATATTGGGACGCTCAACTGGACTTCTTTGTGTATATCTAATTGTACATATATGGACTAAGTCCTCTATATGGTAACGGGAATTGACAATGAAAAATGTTAACTGAAAATTAAATTCTAAAATATATGAGGTAATAAAATGGGTAAGAACAGAAGAAAAATCCTGATCATGGGTGCTGCTGGAAGAGATTTCCATAACTTCAACACCCTATACAGAGAAAATGCCGACGTAGAAATCGTTGCTTTTACTGCAACCCAGATTCCTGATATTCAGGGACGTAAATATCCAAAATCTTTGGCTGGTAAATTGTACCCTAAAGGTATTCCGATTGAAGATGAAAAAGACCTTTTGAAATTGATCAAAAAACACAAAGTAGAAGAAGTAATATTCTCTTACTCTGACGTTCCGTATCAGTACATCATGGAAAAAGCTTCATACGTGATGGCTGCTGGCTGTCGTTTCTCCGTAGAAGGTGCTAACCCAACTATGGTTAAATCAACCAAACCATTAGTTTCAGTTTGTGCTATCAGAACCGGTTGTGGCAAATCACAAACCAGTCGTAAAGTTGTCGAAGTTCTGCAGTCTCTCGGTAAAAAGGTTGTCGCAATTCGTCATCCTATGCCATACGGTGATCTCGCCAAACAGGCTTGTCAGCGTTTTGCCAAACTTTCTGATCTTGATAAACACAAATGTACTATCGAGGAACGTGAAGAATACGAACCACACATCATGAAGGGCGTAGTCGTTTACGCTGGTGTTGATTATGAAATGATTCTTCGTGAAGCAGAAAAAGAAGCCGATGTTATTCTTTGGGATGGTGGTAACAATGACATGTCCTTCTACAAACCAGACCTGATGATCACTGTTGTTGATCCTCATCGTCCGGGTCATGAACTGACTTATTACCCAGGCCAGGTTAATCTGCTTCTTGCTGATGTCATCGTGATGAACAAGATTGATTCTGCTGATGCTGAGGATATTGCTCAGGTTCGCCAGAATGTTGCCAAATACAATCCTAATGCTGTGGTTATAGATGCCGCTTCTCCACTTGAAGTTGAGCACTTTGAAAAAATCAGAGGCAAAAAAGTTCTTGTTGTTGAAGATGGCCCGACTCTGACTCACGGTGAAATGACTTTTGGTGCTGGTGTTGTTGCTGCTGAAAAATACGGAGCAACTGAACTGGTTGACCCTCGTCCTTACACTGTAAAATCAATTACAGCCACTTATGAAAAATATCCAAACATCGGTATTCTTCTTCCGGCTATGGGTTATGGTGATAAGCAGGTCAAGGATCTGGAAACAACTATTAACAAGACCAAATGTGATCTGGTAATTCTTGCCACACCTATTGATATTACTCGCATTGTTAAGATCAAACATCCATCTGTACGGGTAAAATATAGTCTACAGGAAATTGGCAAACCCGATCTGACCACAGTTCTTACTGATTTTGTAAAAGGAAAATCAAAAAAGACCAAGAAATAGTAGGTCGAATATAGAAGCGGGTTGGTGAAAACTGACCCGCTTTTGCAATAGATTAAGAAGTTGAAAGTAAAAGTAATGGCTAAACAAAAAACAGCAGTGATTGCCCTTGGAGGGAATGCAATTACCAAAGCTGATCAGGAAGATACTATCGCCAATCAGTTCTCGAATACGCGTAAATCTCTTGATGAAGTGGTAGAACTGGCTCGTGATGGATATGGTCTGGTAGTTACTCATGGCAACGGCCCCCAGGTTGGCAACGCTCTTTTGAGGATTGAACTTTCTGGTGAGAGAGCTCCGATATTGCCTTTGGGAGTTTGCGTAGCTGATACTGAAGGCGGCATGGGCTACATGATTGAACAGTCGCTTCAGAACAGACTTCGTGCTGATAATATTGATCGCATGGTAACGACTATAATTACTCAGGTAATTTGTGATAAAAATGATCCTGCCTTTGAAAATCCAACAAAATATATTGGTCAATTTTATACCGAAGAAGAGGCTCGCAAATACGAAGCAAAGCGCGGCTGGACAATGAAGCAGGATATTGATCGCGGATGGCGCAGAGTAGTTCCTTCTCCAAAACCAATTGAAACTGTTCCGGGTAAATTTATCAGACAATTAGTAGATCAGGGTATTATTGTAATCGCTGCTGGCGGCGGTGGAATTCCTGTTTATATCAAAGAAAATGGTGATTACGACGGTTTTGATGCTGTCATAGATAAAGACAGAGCCTCGGCAGTCTTAGGCAATGAGATTGGTGCTGAGATTTTAGCAATTCTGACTTCCGTTGATAAAGTATATATCAATTTTGGAAAAGATACCCAGCAGGGTTTGGATACAATTAAAGTATCAGAAGCAGAAAATTATTTGAAAGAGGGACATTTCCCAACAGGGTCTATGGGACCCAAAATGGAAGCAGCGATTCAGTTTATCAAAAGTGGCGGTGAGATGGTTGTTATTTCATCGCTGGAAGACGCCCGTAAGGCATTTCATGGGGAGGCTGGTACCAGAATTATTCCGGATTATTAGCAATGTGTAAACTTATGCAACAAGCAGTGTCAGCAATTATAAAACAGGGCCGAATTTATGAGGTTGGGGGTATAGTGCGCGATAGGCTGCTTGGCAAAACTGGAGTGGCACATGACCGTGATTATCTTGTTACTGGTATCCCATACGAAGATCTTTCCAAAATTCTGAAACCACATGGCCAACTTAATCTTGTTGGAAAAAGTTTTGGCGTAATTAAATTTACTCAGAAATTTGGCGAAGATTATGTCACTTTTGATATAAGCCTCCCACGAACAGAATATTCTACTGGCTCTGGCCATAAGGATTTTGAAGTAAATTATAATCCTGAATTAAAAGTTGAAGATGATCTCGCACGCAGAGATTTTACTGTCAATGCAATGGCCTGGGATCTTGAGAGCGATACTCTTATTGATCCGTTAAATGGCAGAAGTGATCTTGATGCTGGCTTAATAAAAATTGTTTATCCGCAATCATTTAAAGATGATCCATTAAGAATTCTCAGAGCAGTCCAGTTTGCTGCTCGATTTAATTTTGAAATTGATCCGGAAACATACCAGCGCATGTGTGAAAATGTTTCCCTTATTACAACTGTTTCTCCGGAACGAATTGCTGAAGAATTAAACAAGTTGCTGACTCTGTCAGTAAAACCATCAATTGGTTTTAATCTGATGGAATCTTGCGGAATGTTAAAGCTGATCCTTCCTGAACTTCAGGCCTGCAAAAATGTTGATCAACCTGGTGGATTTCATAAGTATGATGTCTATGAGCACACTATGGTTACCATAGATTCGGCTGCCAATAAACTCAGTGTTAGGTTAGCGGCGTTGTTTCATGATATCAACAAACCACAGGCTAAAAGAACTGTTGATAAAGGTGCTACATTTTACGGCCATGAAGTACTAGCGGGTAAAACTGCCAAAAAAGTTTTAAAGAGACTAAGGTATTCCAATGAGATGATTAGTGAAGTACAGACCCTTGTGGAACGGCATATGTTTACAACTGATGTCACTCCCAAAGGTATGCGGCGCTTGGTTAAACGGGCAGGTATTCCCCTAATATTTGATCTGTTGGATTTAAGAAGAGCAGATATTATCGCTCAAGGTATGGGCGGTACATACGAAGATGTTGATCAATTCGAGCAGGACATCCGCGATGAACTGGATAAAAAATCGCCGTTTTCTTTAAGTGATATAGCTCTTGACGGTAAATTTATTATGGAAAAATTTAATATTGGTGAAGGTCCAATGGTGGGGAAGGTTCTCGATTACCTGATGGATCAGGTTCTTGATGACCCTGAAAATAATACCGCAGAGAAACTGGAAGAACTCGCAATAAATTATTATTCAAAAATAAATGATGATAAAACTTTAATAAACAAGGAAACCAATCAATGAAGATCCACGAGTATCAGGCAAAAGATCTCTTTGCTCAGGCAGGTATTCCTGTGCCGCCCGGCGAGGTGGCGACAACACCTGTGGAAGCATTTGAAATTGCCGAACGTATCAATCGACCGGTTATGGTTAAATCCCAGGTCCATGTTGGTGGTCGGGGAAAAGCCGGTGGTGTAAAGTATGCTGAAAATCCGGAAGCAGCCAAAGTCCTGGCGAGTAATATTCTCGGAATGGATATTAAAGGTCTTAAAGTTCAGAAGGTTCTGGTAACCTCTGCTGAGGATATTATCTCCGAATCGTATGTCGGTATCGTTCTTGATCGGGCCAGTAAAAAACCGGTATTTATGGTTTCACCGGCTGGTGGTGTCGATATTGAAGAAGTTGCCGCTAAAACACCGGAAAAGATTTTCAAACTTGAGATTGATCCGGTTCGTGGGTTACAGCCTTATCAGGCAAGAAATTTGGCCTATAAATTATATCGTGATATTAATCAGGTTCGCCAGTGTGCCAGCATTCTGATGAAACTTTATGATGTCTTCTGGAAAGTTGATGCTTCGTTAGTGGAAATAAATCCCCTCATTACTAATCCTTCATCACAGGTTGTTGCTATTGATGCCAAAGTCAATATCGATGATAATGCCTTGTATCGTCAGAAGGATGTGGAAGCAATGAGAGATTTGGATGCAGAAAATTCTGCAGAAATCGACGCCCGTGAAGGTGATTTATCTTACGTACCACTTGATGGTTATATTGGCTGTATGGTCAATGGTGCCGGTTTGGCAATGGCTACAATGGATCTGGTCAAACGCTATGGTGGTGATCCGGCTAATTTCCTTGATATTGGTGGATCATCCAATCCTCAAAAAGTTGTCACTGCTTTGAAAATTATTACCAGTGATAAAAATGTCAGATCGATTTTGATAAATATTTTTGGTGGAATTACTCGCTGTGATGATGTTGCAAAAGGAATAGTTCAAGCTCTTGAAGAATTAAAACCAACCATTCCGATTGTAGTAAGATTGACCGGTACAAACGAAGCTGAAGCTAAAAAGATATTATCTAAATCTAAATTGCCTTCTGAAAATACGCTTGATGATGTTGTAAAGAAAGCCATTGAAATGGCCAGAGTTGAAATTTAAGTCTGGGGATAAAAGAAATGTCGATATTCATAAATAAAAAAACTAAGTTGATTGTTCAGGGAATTACCGGTCGTGACGGTTCTTTCCATGCTGAACAAATGAAAGCTTATGGTACAAACGTTGTCGGAGGAGTCACTCCCGGCAAAGGAGGTACCAAAGTAGCCGGAATACCGGTTTTTAATACGATGAAAGAAGCAGTAAAAAAGACAAAAGCTAATACTTCTGTAATCTATGTACCGCCTCCGTTTGCAGTAGATGCAATATTTGAAGCTGTTGGTGCTGGAATAAAATTGGTTATTTGTATCACTGAAGGCGTCCCTGCTAATGATATGATGAAAGTCTATCCTTATGTTAAAGAGATGGGTGCTCGCCTGATAGGCCCCAATTGTCCTGGCTTGATTTCAGTCGACCAGGCAAAAGTTGGCATTATGCCGGGTACGATTGTCAAGAAGGGTAATGTTGGTGTTATCTCTCGTTCTGGTACTTTAACCTACGAAGCCATCTGGGCACTTACTGAAGCCGGTATGGGACAGACAACCTGTATTGGGATTGGTGGTGATCAGGTTATTGGAACCAACTTCATCGATTGCCTTGAAGCATTCGAGAATGATAAATCAACCAAAGCAATTGTAATGATTGGTGAGATTGGCGGTTCTGATGAAGAAGATGCTGCTAAATTTATCAAAAAGCATGTGACTAAGCCGGTTGTCTCTTTTATTGCCGGCCAGACAGCTCCTCCCGGAAAAAGAATGGGACATGCCGGAGCAATTATCTCTGGCGGTAGTGGAACTGCTGCTGATAAAATCAAGGCTCTTAACAAAGCTGGTGTACCCGTAGCCGGATCTCCAACTGAAATACCAATGCATCTTCAGGAACTGATTAAAAAAGCTAAAGAGAGCAAAAAAGATTCTAAGGATAAAAAAGATAAGAAATCAAAATCCAAAAAATCTAAAGTAGTTAGTATTAAGAAGAGTGAGTCAAAGAAAAAAGCTGTCAAAAAAATGGCTGCTAAGAGTAAAAAGAAAACGGACTCTAAGAAAAGAAAATAAATAAGACATCCTGATAAACGGTGTGTATATACGCCAGAAATTTTGAGGAATTAAAAATGAGTGCATCGACCGATGCCGCGGGTGAATCGACCAAAAAACCCGCCTCCAAAAGCAAGTATGATTATTCAAAAGGTCCCGCCCCTTTGAATATTAATCTTGCCTGGTGCAAAGCCTGCAATATCTGTATTGCTCTTTGTCCACAACAGGTTTTTGAACCTGATAAGGATGGAAAACCTGAGATGGCTCGTGTAGAAAACTGTACCCAGTGCACTATATGCTGGATACATTGTCCCGACTTTGCTATAATTTCTAACTACAAATAAGGAGGGACAGGAGAAAATGGCAGAGAAAAAACAAATGTTGCTGCAGGGTAACGCAGCCTGTGTTCAGGGTGCCCTGTATTCCGGTATGCAGTTTTATGCCGGTTATCCGATTACTCCCTCTACTGAAATAGCTGAATTATCATCCAGAGAATTACCAAAAATGGGTGGCAATTTCATTCAGATGGAGGATGAAATTGCTTCTATTGCTGCAATTATTGGTGCTTCTGTATCCGGTGCTAAAGTTATGACTGGAACTTCCGGTCCGGGATATTCTCTTATGCTTGAAAATATCGGTTATGCCTTTATGACGGAAGTCCCGGTTGTTATTGTTAACGTACAGCGTGGCGGACCATCTACTGGTTTGCCGACTAAAGTCGGCCAGGCTGATACGATGCAGGCTCGCTGGGGTACACACGGCGATTATACAGCTATAACTGTTGCCCCATCTACTGTCGGTGATACTTTAACTGAAACAGTCAGAGCTTTCAATTTGGCTGAGAGATTTCGTACTCCTGTAACAGTATTACTTGATGAAGTGATTGGCCATTCCCGTGAGATTATTGATATCCCTGAAAAGGGTGAAATTGAAATATTTAATCGGGTAAAACCAACTTGCAAGCCGGAAGATTACAAAACCTGTGAGTTTACTGAAAATGGTGTTACTCCGATGCCGGCTTATGGCGAAGGGTATCGTTATCATTTGACCGGTTTGACTCATGATGAAAAAGGTTTCCCAACAAATCGTCCCGATGAAATCTTTCCTAAGCTTAACAAGTTAAGAGATAAAATCGAAAATTACAGAGATGAAATTATCAAACTTAGGACAGAGATGATTGATGATGCCGATGTGATTTTCATTTCTTATGGATCGGTCGCAAGAGCTTCGTTGCAAGCTACAAAGCTTGCTCGTGAAGCGGGTGTAAAAGTTGGATGTATTCAACTTTACACTATCTGGCCTTTCCCTGACAAAGAACTCGTGGAGTTATGCTCCAATTGTAAGAAAATCATTGTTGGCGAATTGAATATGGGACAGATTGTTCATGAAATAGAACGGGTTCTTCCGAAAGACAAAGAAACTCATGGTATCCAACGCTACGATGGAGAGATTCTTACTCCAATGCAGATGTTGGAAAAGCTTGAGGAGGTGCTCTAATGGGTACAACAACTAAAGCCAAAGCTCCCAAGCAGAAATCAGATGTAGCTCTGAACTATCTTCGCCCTGGGAAAAAACTACCTCATGTCTGGTGTCCGGGATGTGGAATCGGTGTTGTCATGGGTGCTTATATCAGAGCGGTTGATAAATTGGGATGGGATCGGGATAAAGTCTCGATGGTCTCAGGTATTGGCTGCAGTAGTCGTATGCCTGTCTATATGGACTTCCATTCACTTCATACTACACATGGCCGGGCTTTACCGTTTGCCACTGGTGTAAAATTCAATCGTCCGGACATGAATGTTGTAGTAATAACAGGTGATGGTGATGCTCTCGCTATTGGCGGTAATCATTTTATCCATGCTTGTCGACGAAATATAAACATAACAGCAATTTTGATTAATAATAACATATATGGTATGACCGGGGGACAGGGGTCTCCGACTACTCCGGGTGAAGCCTTTTCAACAACAACTCCCTATGGAAATTCCGAGAAACATTTTGATCCTTGTGATTTGGCTGTTGCTGCTGGTGCTTCTTTTGTAGCCAGAGCAATTGTTTCAAATGTCCCTCAGATGGAAAAACTGATTTCAGCCGGTCTGGAACATAATGGTTTTTCATTGATTGAAGTTGTTGCTAATTGCCATACCTATTATGGTCGTTTGAATCGTCAGGGAGATGCCGTAGCAATGTTAAGAGCTTTCAAAGAAAATTCGGTTTCATTAGCCAAGGCAAAGAAAATGGAGCCTGAAAAGCTGAAAGGAAAAATTGTTACTGGCATTCTTCATAAAGATGATAAAACTGAATTCTGCGATGAATACAAAAAAGTCGTGGAACGGCTGAAGGGGAAATGAGGTAAATCATGACTAAACTACTTGATAAAATTAAAGTCCCCACTGATCGTTTTGAAATGAGATTATCCGGTTCAGGCGGTCAGGGAATGATATTTGCCTCAGTTATTCTGAGCAAAGCTATTGGAATAGGTGAATCAAAAAACGTTGTTCAAAGTCAATCATATGGCCCGGAGGCCCGTGGCGGCGCTTCCAAATCCGATGTGGTTGTCTCTGAAAATGAGATTTTCTATCCCAAAGCAATGAAACTTGATTTGTTGTTAGCTATGACACAGGAATCATTGGATAAATACTATCCCGATCTAAAAGAAAATGGCATTTTAATTATCGATTCATCTTTGATTGATGATGTTCCAACTGAGAATTACTTCGGTCTTGAATTTACAAGAATGGCTCGAAGTGAAGTTGGACACATCATGGTAGCCAACGTGATTGCGCTGGGAGCGATTGCAGCTATTTCCAAGTTAGTCTCCCTTGAGAAACTGACTGAAGTAGTCCTGGCTCACGCCCCAAAAGGGACCGAAGATAAAAACCGCAAAGCGGTTGAATTGGGTTATAATGCTGTTCTGGAATCTTTAAAAAATGCCTGATAATAAAAGGAGATAATTTGAGCAGAACATTATTAATCATTAAACCGGATGCTACTGAAAGAAATCTGATTGGCCATATAGTATCCCGACTTGAAAAAGCCAGGTTCAAAATTCTCGGTATGGGAATGTTGAAGCTGAGTGAAGACAAGGCAAAGGAATTCTATGAGGTCCATAAAGAGAGACCATTTTATAATGATTTGGTTGCATTTATGACTTCTGGTAATGTTGTTCCAATGATGTTGGAAAAAGAGAATGCAGTCACAGAACTTCGTGATCTAATTGGTGCTACCAATCCGGATGATGCCAAGTGCGGTACTATTCGATATGAAATAGCTCTTAATGTGGAAAAGAATTCTGTGCATGCTTCCGATTCTGATGAAAATGCTGCCAAAGAGATCTCATTCTTTTTTGATTAGGATTAATTAAAGTGTTATTTAGTATTATGAATACTGTGGATTTTGTTTAGAATCTTTTGAAATAAGTAAGCCCGACAGTTTTGTCGGGCTTTATTTTCAGTGCCTGGCAGATGCCCTCGTCTGCTGGAATTTTAGCCCGATTTGTTTTAAATTTAGGGGCACACGGGGGCGTGTGCCGCCCACATAAAAAGCAATATGGATATTGAAATTACATACGGAGATGGGATACTATCGTTAGATATTCCTTCAATAGCTGAGGTTGATGTTTTTCAACCTGATGAGAACTCGACTTCATTGTCTTTTGATCAATTCAAGTCAAAACTTAATAATGTTAACATCGATGAGCTGCTTCAGACAGAAAATATTCTCTGCATTGTAAATGATGGTTATAGAAATACACCAACCGCTACAATATTAGACTGGTTGTCAAAACTTGATGATAAGTTTTTAAGTAACATAGATTTTATGATAGCAACCGGTACTCATGATGCTCCGACTGAAAATCATTACAGAAAAATATTCGGTCAGTTTTATGATCAAATAATATCAAGACTGAAATATCATAATGCTCACGATTATGATTCGATGATTAAATTGGGAGTGGATAATTTAGGTGGAGATGTTTGGATTAACAAAGCTGTAATTGAGTATTCTTCAATACTTATTATTGGTTCGGTCGAACCTCATTATTTTGCTGGATTTACCGGTGGAAGAAAAGCTCTTTTCCCCGGATTAAGTGATGTACTCACAATAGAACGTAATCATAATATGGCTATCTCTTTGGATGCTGCTCCACTAAAGATAAAAGGGAATCCGGTTGCAGAACATTTGGAATCACTGTTGGATCTGGTTGATTTGAATAAAATTATCTCAATGCAGATTGTTATGGATTCTGATCATAATGTAGTTGATTGCTTCTGTGGGTCGCTTAGTGACTCTTTTGAACAGGCTCAGCAATTAAGCAATAAAATTTACTCTACTGAAGTTGATAAGCAGTATGATATTATATTGGCTGAGATATTACCGCCATTAGATGGAAATATTTATCAGGCTCAAAAAGCTCTTGAACATTGTCAAAGAGCAGTAAAAGATGGTGGAGATTTAATAATTATTTCTGCATGTAAAGAGGGTATAGGATCAAAATTCTTTTATGAATTAGCTAAGAATTGGGATCGAGAAAATAACAAACCTATAAATGGTATATTCCAATTTGGCTCACATAAGCTTTCTCGGGTCAATTTGATGACTAAGAGGATAAGTATTTTCCTGGTTTCGGAGATGAATCACGAAGAAGTTCGCCAGGTATTTTACGAACCACTTGACAATTTGCAAAAATTGTTATACTCAAGAGTGAAGGATTGTGAAAAAATTAACATAGGAATAGTGCACGACGCCGGTCACATGGTGTTAAGCACATGAAAACAAGCACATAAAGTGCATCTTAGTGGAGGAATTATGAACAAGAAGATCTCTGTTATCGGTGGTGGAAATGTTGGAGCAACATGCGCAATGTATCTTGCCGAAGAAAACATGGCCGATGTAGTCCTTGTTGACATTCTTGAAGGAATGCCTCAGGGTAAAGGTCTTGACCTTTCGCAGGCCGGACCGGTACGCGGATACAATGCCAAAGTTTATGGAACCAACAAATATTCTGATATTAAAGGTTCCGATATTGTCATTATGACTGCCGGACTTCCTCGCAAACCAGGAATGTCACGCGAAGATCTGCTGAACATGAATGCCAGTATTGTTGCAACAGCTGCAAAAAACATTAAAAAATACGCCCCTAAGTGTTTTGTGATTGTTGTCTCAAATCCACTGGATCTGATGACTTTCCAAATGCGTAAAATTACCGGATTCCCGGCCAATAGAGTTCTTGGTCAGGCTGGCGTGCTGGATTCTACCCGTTTCCGCACTTTTATTTCCATGGAACTTAATGTTGCCATGACTGATATTCAGGCTATGGTTCTGGGTGGACATGGTGATACTATGGTTCCACTACCGCGATATACTACTGTTGCCGGTATTCCCGTTGGCGAATTGATTCCCAAAAAGAGACTTGCTGAGATTGCTCATCGTACTGCTGTTGGTGGTGGTGAAATTGTGAAGCTGCTTAAAACTGGATCTGCTTTTTATGCTCCTGCGGCTGCTTCTGTTAATATGTGTCGTTCAATTCTTTGTGATGAAAAGAAAATTATGCCTTGCTCAGCTTACCTGACCGGCCAGTATGGTATTAAAGATATCTACATTGGCGTTCCTTGTGTATTGGGTGCAAAAGGCGTTGAAAAGATTCTTGAACTTAAATTAGCTGCACCAGAGAAAAAAGCTTTACAAAAATCAGCAAAAACGTATAAAATTCATCTAAAAGATATTAAGTAATTATTTAATACAGGAGATGTAATGGCAAAATACAAACACATTGAAGTCCCGAAAAACGGGAAGCCAATTACAGTTCAAAAAAAGAAACTGAAAATTCCGACAAATCCCATTATACCTGTAATTGAAGGTGATGGAATTGGTCGTGACATCATGAAAGCTACTCGCCGTGTCGTTGATGCTGCGGTTGAGAAGACTTACAAAAAACGCCGCCATATTGCCTGGATGGATGTTTATGCCGGTGAAAAAGCTTTCGAGCTTTACAAAGAATGGCTCCCTAAAGAGACAACCGAAGCTATTAAAAAGTATGTTGTTGCTCTCAAAGGACCATTGACAACACCAATCGGCGGAGGGTTCCGTTCATTAAACGTTAGCCTGCGTCAGATTCTAAATCTTTATGCCTGTGTTCGACCGGTCAGTTATTTTAAAGGAGTCGGTTCTCCGGTAACTCATCCTGAAAAAATGAACATGATCATTTTCCGTGAAAATACTGAAGATGTTTATGCCGGACTGGAATGGAAAAAAGGTTCTAAAGATGTTAAGAAAGTTATCAACTGGCTTAACAAAAACATGAAGACCAATATCCGTGGCGATAGCGGAATAGGTATTAAACCTATTTCAGTAACTGGTACCAAACGTTTGGTTCGCAAAGCAATTCAGCACGCTGTTGATCGTAAGCTTCCATCAGTTACATTGATGCACAAAGGTAACATTATGAAATTTACCGAAGGTGCTTTCCGTGATTGGGGTTATAAAGTTGCAACCACTGAATTCAGAAAAAAGATTGTAACCGAAGACGAAGTTTGGGATAAGTACAAAGGTAAAGTTCCCAAAGGGAAAATTGTTATCAAAGATCGTATTGCTGACTCAATATTCCAGCAGGTTTTAACCCGCCCCGATGAATATTCTGTTATCGCAACACCAAATCTAAATGGTGACTATATTTCTGATGCCTGTGCTGCCCAGGTTGGTGGATTAGGCATGGCTCCGGGAGCCAATATTGGTGATTATATTGGATTGTTTGAAGCTACTCATGGTACTGCTCCAAAATATGCTGACAAGGATGTTATTAATCCGAGTTCGGTTATTTTGTCGGCTTGCATGATGCTCGATTATATGGGCTGGAATAAAGCGGCTGATATGATTCGCAAAGCAATTCAAACGACTCTTAATAAGAAAACAGTGACCTATGACCTTCATCGCCAGATGAAAGGTGCCAAAAAGGTCGGTACTGCTGCATTTGGTACCCATATTATTAAGAATATGCGCTAACTTAGTTAGTTCATTTTATATATTAAAAAAGGAAGCTTCTCAGCTTCCTTTTTTTATTTGTAATTATTTAGAATCTAATTAATTTTCATTAACTATTCGTTGAGTATCTCTTGCTATAACAAGTTCTTCATTTGTTGGAATGACCAAAGTTTTTACTTTGCTGCCATCAGTAGAGATATCGGATTCAGTACCACTGACATTTGCATTTTTGTCTGAGTCTATTGATAATCCGAGATAATCCATATTATCACAAGTTATTTTACGCACTCTCTTGGAATTTTCACCTACACCTCCGGTAAAGACCAGAGCATCCAAACCTCCAAGAGCAGCAGTGTATGCGCCAATATATTTTTTCAACCGATAACAAAATGCTTCAATAGCCAGATTTGCATTACTATGTCCGGCAATTGCCGCTTCGGTAACTTCGAGCATGTCTGATGATACTCCTGAAATACCGGCCAATCCGGAGTGCTTATTCATAAGGGTATTAGCTTCGTGAAGGGTCAATTCTTCACGAGCCATTATATGAAGAATAATAGCCGGATCCATATCACCGGTACGAGTTCCCATAATTAGACCTTCAAGGGGGGTAAAGCCCATTGAAGTATCAATTGATATCCCTTTATCAATTGCTGTAATTGACGCACCATTACCTAAATGCGCAGTAATAATTTTTAATTCAGAAAGGGGCTTACCTATTATTTCAGCTGCTCTTTCAGAGACATAGCGATGCGACATTCCATGAAAACCATAACGCCTTATCCCATATCTTTTATATAAGACATAGGGTATTCCATAAATATAAGCATAATCCGGCATCTTGTGATGGAAAGATGTATCAAATACAGCTACCTGAGGAACATCTTTCAAAATATTATGGCAGGCAGTTATTCCTCTTATATTATGTGGATTATGAAGGGGAGCTAATTCAATCAGATTTCGAACCTCACCCATCAATTCATTGGTTATCAAAATTGAATCAGTAAATTTTTCACCACCATGTACAACTCTATGTCCAACTGCGTCAATTTCGGAGGCATCTTTGATCACACCATGATTTGGTGACAAAAGTATAGCTATCACTTGTTCTATAGCAGCTATATGATCCAGAATTTCCCTTGAAATCTTAACTTCTTTTCCACCCTCAGGCTTGTGAGTCACAACCGAAGCTGACATCCCTATTCGGGCAACATTGCCTTTGGCCAAAGCCTTCTCAGAATCAGTATCAATCAATTGATATTTTATTGAGGATGATCCACAATTTATAACTAATGTTTTCATTATTAAAACCTGCTAATTTACACTAACTGTTTCATCTTTTATTTTATTGCCTTCTTCATCATACACAAAAAATCCTTTGCCGGTTTTTACTCCAAGACGATTGGCGCGAACCATTTTCCGAAGCAGGGGACAAGGATTGTATTTGTGTTCTGATAATTCACCAAGAAGATTTTCCATCCAACGCATAACAACATCCAATCCCATCATATCAGCAAGCGTAAGCGGGCCCACGTTAAAGCCAAAACCAAGCTTCATAGCCCGATCAATATCTTTTGCTGAGGCCACTCCTTCCATAAGGACATGCATAGCTTCGTTTAAAAGCGGCACGATAATACGGGTGGTAACATATCCGGGATACTCATTTACAGTGATATAATCCTTGTTGAGAAGGCTGGCAAATTCTACAGCTTTTTGAAATGTATCTTCATCAGTTTTAAGACCTTTTACAATTTCAACCAGAGGAATTTTTGTTACTGGATTTAGAAAGTGCATTCCAATTATTTTTCTGGGACGATCGGTCACGTTGGCAATTTCAGAGATGGAAAGAGTTGCCGTATTGGTAATTAAAAGGCAGTCTTCAGGGCAAATTCTATCAAGTTTTTCAAAAAGATCTTGTTTTACATCAAGCCTGTCAGGGATAGCTTCGATTACAATCTCGGCCTCATCGGCAATAGATAAATCCGATGATGGAAAGATACGAGCCAGAATTGCTTTTTTTTCTGATTGAGTTAGTCCCCACTTTTCAATTTCCCTGTCAATTGATTCGCCAATTCCCGTTTTTCCTTTTTCAGCAAGGCGGGTTGTTTTGTCAAGAAGGGTGACATCGTTCCCCTCATTGGCGATTGCCTCGGCCAATCCCTGTCCCATGACTCCGGCACCGACTACTATTATTTTGGTCGTTTGCATTTATCTATCCTTCAAAAATTTCATTTTCCACTATTCAACCAGTTTATAATACTGATAAAATCAAGCCAAATATAAGTACTCTTTTTTTTACAGCAATACCTAATTACATTAATCTGATCGGTTTTTAACAAATTATCTATGGTCTTAATGTCGATATAAGTGTAGAAACTGAAATAGTCCTGTTTTATATTAGGATAAAATCCTTGTACTGATATTGAAAATTTTGAATATTACTTCAACAAATAAATTACGGAGACGTTAATAAGTTATGCTAAGAAAATTTATCATTTTAATAGGCCTGTTTGCTATTATAACAATAGCTTCAACATCGACAGATGCAGCCATTAGAAGAGTAGCTGCCCGATACAATGTTTTGAATATTTATGGTGGATATGCAGAACCTCATGGAGAATATAGTGAATCCGGTCTGGTATACTTTGTTGATTCTCTGAATAGACCAAGATACATTGATGCTGATTCGTTATATGATCCTACTTACTATTTGGGTATTGATTATGGCACAATGTATGGCCATCATTTTTTATATTTGATTGGGTTTCGTTTTACTGAACATAATGTTCAGAAATGGGTTTTTGATGAGGTAGGTAAATACAATCTCAGGCAATATGATATAGAGTTTAATGCAAATTATTATTTCCTTGATTTGTTGGAATCAGTATGGTCGCCTTATGTTGGTGCCGGTGCACAGGCTGGTTTCACCGTTTACTCTGTAAAAGGTACTGTTAGCAATGATTCGAAATTGAAAGTTGCCTTTAGTGCTAATTTTGGATTTGATGTGAAAATATTACAGACTGCTAAAAAGAAATCTTTTGTTACCATTTCCTCAATGAATAGTCTAAACATGGTAGCAACTGATAATCGACAAAAATATTTAAATCTTGGTGTTGGACTCAGATATTTCTTCAGATAGGTAGCATAGCTACTCTTATTAAATGAGGTTTTTATGAAAATTAGACACTTTGTATTTTTTCTCACTTCACTATTAGTTTTTGCATTGATTATTTCATGTGGTGATGAAGATGACAAAGGAAATGGTCCGGTTATTAACGCCAATAAGATTATTGCTATTAATGGTATTCATTTTAAAGGGACAATGGGAAGCAATGTTCTGGATAAGAAACTACAATTTGCAGTGACAGATGGCCAGGGCAATTATATTCCAGAAAAACAAATCCAACTTGTACAATTTGATGGTGATGGCTCAATTCCAAGAAGCGTTATAAGTGATTCTACAGGTATTGCTGAGTTTGTATATGGTTTTTCAGGTTCTGAATCTATATCAAGAATTTTGCTCCAGGCTGACTCTCTGAGATTGGAAATTCATGTTAGAGCTGATGCTCTGATTCCCGGAGCCGGAGGACAGGGGAGTTATGTTCTCTTTTCAGATAGATATTCTAATGTGAAAAATTACCTCGGTACACCCGATCAGATTGATAGTTTTCAGGATCACTCTATTATTTATATTAACTATGAAAACTCAATTGGTGTGGTTGTAATGTTGTATGATATTGATCAGGACAGAACCGTGTATGATACTTCAGCTGTTTATGGAGTCATTTTAAATAAAACATATTCTACCAAAACACATACAACTCCTCCTATTGGTATTGGTTCAACGATAGATGAATTAAGAAGTGCCTATGGTATTCCTGATGAAATATTTAATGATCCTCCTCGTCCTGCTACAGTTGTTAGATATACATCTTTACCCGCAGTGTTTTATTGTCATTGGCAGATAGGTATGGCGGATACACTTATTGAAGAGATTCATTTTATAGAACCTCAAATCTGATAACATATTGTAAAAAAAGCACATACAAACAACTTCACTGACATTGTTAGTAAAATAGACTTTGCCTGTTGACAGGTTATTGTGCTTGTCCTATATTCGCCACCAGAAATTATATACTATTATTAGGAGAAGAAAATGAGATTCTTAACTATGTTTTTAATTTTGGCAGTTGCAATTTTTATTGGAACCGCAGGCTGTGGTAATAATAATGCCGATGCCGGTGAAAAAGAGACGGCTGCTGAAGAAACAAAATCAACCGGAGATTCTGTTATGACTGAAGATAATAAAGAAGGTACAGCTGCTGACATAACCCACCCAGTTCGTAATAAAGACAATGCAATTGTAACAATAACCACCAATTATGGTGATTTGACATGTGAACTCTGGCGTGATGTTGCTCCGGCACATGCTGATTCTTTTGTAGCTCGTACAGAAGAGGGCTTTTACGATGGTCTTAGATTCCATCGCGTAGTTGAAAATTTCATGATACAGGGCGGGGATCCCAAAGGAAACGGTACTGGGAACGCTGGTTATTTCCTTCCGGCAGAATTCTCTGATGAACCTCACCTTGAGGGAACTCTCTCGATGGCTCGCTCTCAGAGCCCCAACTCTGCCTCTTGCCAGTTCTTTATCTGTTTGACCCGTACGGCATTCCTGGATAAAAAATATACTGTATTTGGCAAGCTTCTTAAAGGTTATGATATCCTCCAGACTATCGGAACAGTAGAGACCCAAATGGGTGCAGGCGGACGTGAAAAATCTGATCCTCTTAAACCTGTTATGATGGAAAAAGTATTTGTTTCTGATGCTGATGGAAAACCATTGAAATAATATTCTTTATAAATAAGTATAATAGGCGGGACTAAAATCCCGCCTTTTTTTGTAGGAAATTAGGTTGTTTATCATTAATTGGAACAGTATTTGATAAGAATCGTTAATATATATTGATATTATGAAGACTAAGAATATAAGTTTATTAGGTTCAACCGGCTCAATTGGCCGATCAACACTTGATGTTATCACAAAACATCCGGGTGCTTTTGATATTGTTTCTTTGGCAGCATTCTCTAATGTTGAGTTATTGGTAGAACAATGCCATAAATTTCAACCCAAATATGTCTGTCTTGTCGACTCAAATAAAAAAGATGAACTCAAATCTAAGTTGAAAAATTATCCAGGGGAACTTCTTTTTGGTGAAAAGGAATTGGTTAACCTGGCGAAACTCAATGATAATGATATGGTTGTTAATGCTGTCGTTGGGGCGGCAGGATTGCTTGCATCATTAGCATGTGTAGAGAATGGAATAGATTTAGCCCTGGCGAATAAAGAATCTCTCGTTACCGGAGGACCTCTTTTTGAAAAGATTCTTAAAAAGACCGGTGCGAAAATACTTCCTATAGATTCCGAACATTCTGCTCTCTGGCAGGCACTTACTGCTGGAAAGCCTGATGAAGTGAAACGTCTGATTATTACTGCTTCTGGCGGACCGTTCAGGACATTGCCAATAGATGAGTTCAAATCAATCACACCTGAGAAAGCACTGGATCATCCAACCTGGAAAATGGGTCCAAAAATTTCGATAGATTCAGCTACATTAGCAAATAAAGGACTCGAAGTTATTGAAGCTGTTGCGCTGTTCAAAATACCTGTAGAAAAAATATCAGTAGTGGTTCATCCTCAATCTATTATTCATTCAATGGTAGAATTTAATGATTCCTCCATTATTGCTCAATTATCAAGTCCGGATATGCGTCTTCCTATAACTTATGCGCTCTTTTGGCCAAACAGGGTTGATTCTGATTATGGTTCCCTTGATATAAACCAAAGCATTAATATTACAATGGAACCGCCTGATATGAATAAATTTAAGGCTTTGAAAGTCGCATTTGACGTTGCCCGTAAAGGCGGGACAGCTCCTGCGGTTTTTAATGCTGTTAATGAAGTTGCTGTGGATGCTTTTTTAAATAAGAAAATAAAGTTTACCGATATAACCGATACAATTGAAGAGATTGTTGAAACATTTGAAGTTGATTCCGATCCTGAATTAGAAGATATTCTCAATGCGGATCAACTGGCCAGAAAAATGGCATTAAAAATAGTGGAGAGACTGCATGTTAACTAATATTGCATCATTTGTTTTTGTTCTTGGGATTTTGGTTTTTATACATGAATTAGGACATTTTCTGATCGCCAAAAAAGTAGGGATCAAAGTTGAAAAATTCTCACTTGGATTTCCACCAAATATATTTAAGAAAAAATGGGGGGAGACTACTTATTGTATAGGGATTATTCCTCTTGGCGGATATGTTAAAATGGCTGGGGAACAGCCTACCGAGGAAGCTACCGGTGCACCAGAAGAATTTATGTCAAAAACAGTAGGTCAGCGAGCCGCAGTAATTTTCGCCGGTCCCTTTATGAATTACATTCTGGCTATATTTCTTTTAATTGGTATTTATTATTTTGGAGGAAGACCCCTCTTTGATCAGGAAAGGGTATTGGTGGGCGAGTTAACAGAAGATGGCCCTGCCTTTAAAGCCGGCTTATTGGTTGATGATCAGATCATATCTATAAATGGTCACAATGTGACCCGGTTCGATTCTTTGGCGAGTCGTATTTATCAAATTGTTGAAAAACCGCTGGAATTGACCTGGCTGCATCAGACGGATACTATCACAAAAACAATCACGACCAGGTTAACAACTATCCCGAATACTTCCGGGGGAATGGATACTATAGGCATAATCGGTTTTACCCAGAAAGTAATCGGTTATGAGAAATACCCACTGACCCAGTCTATTTCCGAAGGCTTCCTGATGACCCATACTCTGGTCTATACTACATTTGATTTTCTTACTAAACTGTTGTCCTTTCAGGTATCTCCCAAAGCAATCGGAGGACCATTATTTATAGCTCAACAATCGGGTAAGGAAGCACGCAAAGGGGCTGCCAGCCTATTTTTCTTTATGGCGCTTCTCTCAGTAAATTTGGCTGTTATTAATATTGTTCCGATACCGGTTCTTGATGGCGGACAACTGGTCTTTTTGGCAATTGAAAAAGTACGCGGTTCACCTCTTTCCATGAAAGCCAGAGTTGCTTCCCAGCAGGTTGGTATTATTCTGGTACTGGGATTAATTGTGATGGTGACATATAATGATATTGTTAGAGTAATACAGGGATTTTAACAGGGTACAAAGGCAATATATTTTTGGCAATTATAAACAAATGCTATGAATAAGAGTATAATAGATTGTAGCTCTATATGGAATTAATACAGTTTAGGAGATAATTCATAAAATGGCAAAAGAATCATTAGGATTTTGGGAAAATTTCAAGCAAATCGGATTTGCAGTTATAATGGCTTTTATTATTAAAACATCAATAGTAGAAGCTTATAAAATTCCTTCTCAATCGATGGAAGACACTCTGTTGGTTGGTGATTTTCTTTTAGCCAATAAATTTGTTTATGGTGCACAACTTCCGGTTGTTGGTTGGCGTTTACCTGCATTTAAGGATCCTAACCCTGGTGATGTGGTCATTTTTATTTATCCCATTGATGGCGTTACAAAATATATTAAAAGATGTGTCGGAGTTGCTGGAGATACTATCCAGATTAAAAACAAGATTCTATATGTCAATGGCGATATTTTTGAAAATCCGGAATATATGAAGTTTATAGACACTCTTTCAAATGGTGAATTGAATATCCAGCAGCGACGTCCCGGCGGACTTGATAGTCGGGATAATTTTGGACCTTATGTTGTTCCTGCTGATAAATATTTTATGATGGGAGACAATCGGGATAATTCTCATGATTCCCGATGGTGGGGACCTGTACCAAGAGAGAATGTATTAGGCGAGGCTATGATGATTCATTGGTCATGGAATGATTCCAATCATCCATCGCCGGATGTTTCTGTTTCAGATCCCTTGTCTGTTCCCAGAGTCTTTTTATATAACACTGTGCATTTTTTCCAAAAAGTTCGCTGGAATCGATTATTTAATATAATCTCTTAACATACATAACCTGTTATATGATAAGTATCTGCAACAGCCAGTAGCAAAGTACATTAATCCGATATTTATCGAATATGTATAACAAAATGATAGATATGTTAGCTATATTCCTGAAATATTCTTAATATATTAGATAACGATTATATATTTATTATTTTTATCGATAAGGTTAGGTAATGAACAAAAAAGTAATATTAGAATATGTGTTGTGGATCGGGCTTTTATTTACAGTTAAAACTGCAGTAGTTGAAGCCTATATGATTCCCTCTTCATCAATGGAAGATACTCTTTTGGTTGGTGATTTCTTGATTTCAAACAAGTTTGTTTATGGTGCCCGCCTTCCGTTAGTTGATTTCCGTTTACCTGAAATTAACAAACCACAAGCAGGGGATGTTGTTATTTTTAAGTTTCCAGGCGACCGCCAGACAAAATATATCAAACGTTGTGTGGCAGTTGGTGGTGATACTGTTGAAGTGATTGATAAGAAACTATATGTTAATTCAAATTCAGTTCCTTATTCAGAATTCACAAAATACATTGATACCAATAAACTGGGACAGCAAAACATTCAGATGAGGGCAAACCAAAATAAAAACAGCAGGGATAATTTTGGTCCATATATAGTACCGGAGAACAGCTATTTCATGATGGGGGATAATCGCGATAACTCTTATGATTCAAGATACTGGGGCGTAGTTCATGATGATTTGATAATTGGCAAAGCGATGATTCTGCATTGGTCATGGGATGATTCGGTTTATCCCGGACCTGATGTTTCAATAGAGGATCCATTATCGGTTCCTTCACTATATATTTATAACGCTGTACATTTTTTCCAAAAAGTAAGATGGAACAGACTTTTTTCCATAATATCATAGATGGTTAATGAGGAGATTTGAAGATGAAATTGTGTCGAATTATAATATTTTCAGTTTTATGTGTAATGTTAACTTCCGTGTTTGCTCAGGCAGGTCCTGATATCCTTATACCTGAACCTGCATTTAATTGGGGGAAAGTTTGTCAGAATAGAACTGTAAGCCACACTTTCTGGATTAAATCGGTCGGTGATGATACTCTTGTTATTACAAAAGTTGTCCCAGGTTGCGGCTGTACCAAAGCCCCTATTAGGGATACTGTTCTTGCTCCTGGGGATAGCACTCGCCTTGATATTTTCTTCTCAACCAAATCATATCGTGGGTATGTTAAAAAGAGGCCATATCTTGAAACAAATATTGGTGAAGAAAAGACCTATCTGCAGATATATTCCCATCTGATTGCTGAACCTGAAACCGACCTCCCGCTGTTTATGAATCCGCAATATATTGATGTTTCTCAATATACTGAGAAGCCGAGAAGAAAAGCAAAATTCCTGATCGAAAACAAGGGAGATGTTGATTATAAGCTCACTATGGTTGACTGGGCGCATGATTTTTTTGATGTTGAGCTTCCTGCCGAAGTTAAGGCCGGGGAGACTGTAAAAGGAACAATTACTGTTCACGATGAAAAATTAAAATTTGATTTCAACCAATCTCTAACATTTAGCATAAATGACACCGAAGAATCCCGATATTCAATACCTGTTGAGCGTCGTGTAAGAGTCAAAAAAGGGGCTGCCGCTAATAAGTAAGGGATTGTTTGTGTGGTAAAGCATAATGAAAATCTCTCGGAATTTCCGAGGGATTTTTTTATGGATAAATTTAATACACATTTTTCTTGATTTATATTTTCTATGACACAAATTAGGCTTATGAAAAAAATGGTTGTTGAAAACCTTGCCAAACGTTTTGAATCCAGGAAAGTTTTTAAAGATATTTCTTTTGAATTGACCTCGGGTGAATCGATTGCGATAACTGGTCCAAATGGGTCTGGGAAATCTACGCTGATTCTCTGCTTATTGGCTCAGTATTATCCGAATAAAGGCAAAGTCTCTTATTATTCCGATGATATAATTTTATCGGAAGTAGAACGACAACAAAGCTGCGGTTTGGTATCCCCTTATCTTAATTTATACGGCCAGTTGACTGCTGAAGAAAACATCAAATTTTTCACATCAATTCGCGGAAATAATATTACGGGGAAAGAGATTGATGATCTTCTGATTAAGGTCGGTCTGGAAGGACGCGGCAGTGATAATGTCAACGAGTATTCTTCCGGAATGAACCAAAGATTAAAATATGCTGTGGCGCTGGCGAACAAACCGGAGTTTCTTTTCCTGGATGAGCCAACCAGCAATTTGGATGATCAGGGCAAAGAGGCTATCGCTTCCATTATTGAGGATGTCCGACATAACACAATAATAATAATTGCCACCAACGAAAAAGAGGAGTATTCGCTTGCCACCAACAAGTGCCGGCTTGGCAACTAAATGTCTGACCATGCTGGTCAAGGATTTAAGATTGGAATTGAGGGATAAGTATGCCCTTAATGCCGTTCTGATGTTTGGTATTACCACGCTTGCTGTGGTCTCTTTTTCATTGGGTCAAAGAAATCTACCGCCCCATCTTTTGGGAGCGCTTTTCTGGATAATCATGTTCTTTTCGGCAATGTCGGGATTGGCGCATATTTTTATCAGAGAAGAAGAATCAGGGACAGCTCTGGCTCTTAGATTAGCGGCTCCGCCGGATGCTGTTTATATTGGCAAACTGCTTTTTAATCTGATGCTGTTATCTGTTCTAACTTTGATAATTACGCCTCTGTTTTTTGTCTTTACCAATGCCCCGATTAGCAGCGTTGGTGATTTTATTCCGATTCTTGTTTTGGGAATAATTGGCCTTTGTTCGGCGACAACTCTGATTGCCGCAATCATTGCCAGAGCGGCTGTAAAAGGAGCCCTTTTTGCAGTATTATCATTTCCGATAATTATTCCCTTATTATTAACTTTAGTGTTAACTACCCAGAAACTATTTGAGGGATCTGGTGTTAGTGATGTAATGACAGAACTGCAATTTTTGATTGCGTATATGGTTGTAATGATCGTAGGATCTTTGATGTTGTTTAAATTCGTCTGGACCGACAATTAAAGAGCCTTAGGCTCTTTTATTGTAAATGAAGTATGATATGAGAGGTTAGTTAATAAAAATTATGTGGTGGAAATTACTAATATTAGTGGTCATGTCGGGAATGATAGTTTATAGCTTCATTACTCCCGCACCTCAAAATATGATTGGTGAATCATCCCGAATATTTTACTATCACATTCCTCAAGCCTGGATATCAGTTCTGGCTTTTGCGATGTCGATGATTTATTCAATCCGGTTTCTTAAGAATCGTTCACTTGATGAGGATGACAAGGCTGCTACTGCTGCCGGGTTAGGCTTTATGTTTTGTCTTTTGGCAACCATCACCGGAGCTATATTTGCCAAAGTTACCTGGGGATCATTCTGGAACTGGGATCCAAGAGAGACTTCGGTATTTATTTTATTATTGATCTATGGAGCCTATTTTGCCCTTAGAGGTGCAATTGTTGAGGAAGAAAAACGGGCTGCATTATCAGCAGTATATGCTATTTTTGCATTTATTACAGTACCTTTTCTTATTTTTGTAGTTCCCCGTATTGTCCCTTCACTGCATCCTTCTGATTCTATCGTAAATGAAGATATGAAATTCACTATGGGACCAACAATCAGAATAATATTTTTCAGTTCTCTTGGTGTTTTCACAGCAGTTTATTTCTGGATGTTTAATCTCGCCAAAAGAGCTCTTAAGGTAAAAAGACATTTATTAAATGAGGATATATAAGATGGATGGAAATTATATAGTTATGGCAGTTACCCTTGTTATTTGGCTGGGTATCTTCGTATATCTATTGAAACTTGATAATAAAGTTAAACAGCTTGAGGAGAAAATTAAGTGAATGTAAGATATATAATCGGTGGCCTGATTGTAGTTGTCTTTATTATTTGGGGTGCAACTGCTTTTTTGAAAACTACCATACAATATGTTTCAATTGCCGAAGCTAAAAATGCTACGCATAATGTTCAGGTAATTGGTAAAATTGATTTTGATGTAGTCAATTATAACGAAGATGATTCAAGATTGGAATTTGCCATCTATGACGTGGAATCAGATGAACCCAATACAGCCGAAAGATTGGATGTGGTTTATTATGGTGTTGTACCGGGTAATTTTGATCAGGCAACCTCGGTGGTGTTAGTTGGCAAACCCGAAGAAAATTCGTTTGTAGCTGACAAGATGCTGGTTAAGTGTCCATCAAAATATCAGGGCGAAGGGGAAGACGGTTATCAGGATATGCAAAAACATGAAGAAGCTCAGGAATCTGGAGTATAATGATGGGATTAGAAGTACCGGGACAATTATTCATCCTGTTTGCCTTTGGGACAAACGTTCTCGCTGGTATAGCCTTTTTCATGCTGGCTCGAGGTAAAGTTTCGTATGCAGGGCTGGCACACCTCAGTTATAAGATTTTCACATTAAGTGTAATATTAGCATCGGCATGGTTATATTATCTGTTATTCAGCCACAATTTTGCATTTAAATATATTTATGAATATTCCAGCACCGACCTTGAATTTGGATATTTGATATCTTCGTTTTGGGGCGGGCAGGAAGGAACCTATCTTCTCTGGCTGCTTATGCATGCTGTATTTGGATTTATTATTCTCAAAAAAGGGGGGAGATATGCAAACTGGGGAATGGTGACCTTAGCCAGTGTTAACTTCTTCTTATTACTTATTCTTACAAAATTATCACCATTCCAGCTACTCAATGGAGTTCCACCAGAAGGACTGGGATTAAATCCATTGTTGCAGAATTATTGGATGGTTATTCATCCTCCTATCATGTTTGTTGGATTCTCTATGACAGTCATCCCATTTGCAATTGTGATAGCCGCATTGATTAAAAACGATTTTACAAGTCTGATTAAAAGAGTATTCCCGTGGGTAGCTATAACAGCTCTATTTTTGGCTGCTGGAAATATCTTAGGTGGTTTTTGGGCTTACGAAACACTTGGTTGGGGTGGCTACTGGGCATGGGATCCTGTTGAAAACACATCAATGATTCCCTGGTTGGTTTCGATAGCATTGCTTCATGGACTGATTATTGAAAGACGAAGCGGTGCGTTGAGAAAGACAAATGTCATCATGACAGCGATGCTATTTTTGTTGGTTGTATATGGGACATTTTTGACCCGTTCGGGCGTTCTTGCCGATTTTTCGGTTCATAGCTTCGTAGATTTAGGAACAAATATT